>MDSV01232784.1_pt1 | contig 28579 bp, 26 predicted proteins | sample 810851 | NCBI WGS metagenome assembly MDSV01 (sample SAMN05326640, study PRJNA326480) | marine metagenome | isolation source: seawater | place: Atlantic Ocean: North East | collected 2012 | reverse complement strand
TTTTGGTTGTGATTCTTCATCACTTTCTAAAGATTTTAAAAATGAGTTTGAAGATATTCTAAACCTAAATAGAGGTGCTGGCTACTGGATATGGAAGCACGAAATAATTTCTTCTCTTCTTAACAGGATTAATGAAAATGACATTTTAGTTTATAGCGATGCAGGCTCTTCATTTAACTATTTTGCAAAAAATCGTTTTGAAGAATATATTGAAATGTTAAATGAATCAGATTTTGGAAATTTTAGACTTGAATGTGAGTCAATACATAAAGAAAAAGACTGGACTACAAAAGAATTATTTAATTATTTTGAAATAGATCCTTATTCAAAAATAGGAGCAAGTACACAGCTAGAGGCAACTCACATGATTTTTAAAAAAAATGACCATACTCTAGATTATTTTGAAAAATACAGACAGGTTTTAAAAGAAGATCCCTACCTTATAACTGATAAATATAATAGTAATAACCAAATTGAAGGCTTTAAAGAGAACAGGCACGATCAAAGCATATTTAGTTTACTTACTAAGAAATATGGGGGTGTAGTTATTGAAAATGAAACTGAATTTAAATCTTCATTACAAAATCAGTTTGGTGCTCCATTCCTCGCTGTAAGAAAGCATGGCCATGGTGTGAAAGACACTTTAAAATTTTTAACAAATTATAAAGGTATAAATGAGCAGCCTGTTTATTTTAATTAACTAAATGATGAAAAAAGAAATCAATATTCTGGGTTTAACAAGGGAATCTTCAAATACAATTTCTAGTGATTTAAAAAGAACATTAAAAGCTTTTGAAAGTTTTAATATACAGAATTTCTATATTCTTGAATCTGACAGCACTGATGATACACTTGATGAGTTAAGAAGCTTTTCGTCGAAATATTTGAATTTTCAATTTAAATCTTATGGAAATTTGGCATTAGAAATTCCAAATAAAATTGAGAGATTATGTTTCTTAAGAAATGAATTATTAAATTATTTAAAGACCAAACCCCCTACTGAATATGTAGGTTTTATTGACCTAGATAATATAAACAATAAGCTTACAAAAAAGAGTATTAATTCTTGTTTTGTCAGAGATGATTGGAGTGGATGTTTTCCAAATCAACAGGTTGGATATTACGATATATTTGCTCTTAGATCTAAAAATTGGAATGAAGTTGATTGCTTTGCTCAAATTTATAGAGAAAACCTAAATACATTTACTCATATAGAGGAGGATTATAAAATTGATAATTTATTTGAAAAACATGTTTTAAGAAAAATGAGAAAAATTAAACCAACCTCTGACTGGATTGAGGTTCAATCAGCATTCGGAGGTATTGGTATTTATAAATATGAAGACATAAAAGATAATTACTATGATCTAACCTTTTCAGACAGTGAGTATGGGTTTGAATGTGAACATGTTAATTTCAATAAAAGAATAATAAATAATGGTGGAAAACTTTACATAAACCCAAAATTTATAAATAGTAGATTCAATGAGCACAATAAAAGGCTAAAAAAAAGATTGATTTATCTTGATATGATTCGAAAATTTATTTCTAAAAGAAATGATCCATTTAATTTATGATTTTCACAAAACTTTATATACGTATTTTTAAAAAAATTATTAATGGCTTATCAGTAAATAAAAAAACAAAATATATTGGAACAGAATATGGCGGATGGTTCATTCTAGAAAATACGGAAATAAGAGATGGAGTAATTTTATCTGCAGGTGTTGGAGAAGATATTTCTTTTGATATAGAAATGATTAATAACTATGGTGTTAAAATTATTTTTGTTGATCCAACTCCAAGAGCTATCAAGCATATTTCCGCAATTAAAGATTCTCTTGGTAATAGTAAATCAAAAAAATTCACTACAGACGGTAATCAACCTGTTGAAGCTTATAATTTAGAAAATATTACTGAGCAAGATTTTTCTTTGATAACTAAAGCTTTATATAATAAAAGCGATTTAGAAGTAAAATTTTTTAATCCGCCAAATGATCTGCATGTCAGTCACAGTATCTCAAACTGGCAGAATAATTATAAGAAAAGTGGAGAACATTTAAACGTAAAAACAACCTGTGTAACTGATATATTAAATCATGAAAATTTAAAATCGGTAGACATGTTGAAACTTGATATTGAAGGTGCTGAAATACAAGTCATCCCACATATTTTAAAAAATAAAATATATCCTAATCAACTATTGGTTGAATTTGATGAGCTTCATGATGAATCATTTAAAGCATATTTGAAAGCGACATATGTGTTTATAAGTTTAATTTTTAGTGGATACAAAATTATTAATACCAAAAGGTACCCAAATTTTTTATTTGAAAAAAATTAAATAAAATTTCTGATTTTTAAAATTAATTTAATCCTATTTTTTAAATAATCAAGATTTGCATAAAAATTAAAAAATGATTTTACTCGAAAATAAAATAAGTTCCTACTTAATAAAACCTTTTTAAATAATTTATCTCCATCGATATTATTTTTGTTCATTTTATTGAATAAACTTTTTAGGTAAAGAACTTCTTTATATATATCATGTCCAGGTTTTCTTATATTATGTTTTGTTTTATTTTCGGATATCAAGTTTTCATACTGTTTTCTGCTTTCGTTGTACATATATTTTGTTGTAAAGAAAGAAAATCCACATACAAATAAATACTTATAGTCGTAGTTTAAGATTTCTTGTATTGCAAGACCTCCAGTAGTGGGAAAACATTTAAAAGATTTGCACCTATCATTAAATCTTGGGTTTGTAATGTGGTAAAAATCAACATCTAAATCTAGGTTATTAAAAAAATGCTTTATGTTTTTTGACTTTAATACTTCTTTATATGGATTTAAATTATATTCATCTCTTGGATGTACGACTATTTTTAAAGAATCGTAATTAAAATTTTCTTTCATTTTTTTATAAATTTTTAAAGAATCTTCCGTTAAGGTTAGAAAAGAAATTTCAGTCCTTGAACCATAATCAGAATAAAGTTCATCTGACACACCAATTTCGTTAATCCTAATAATGCAATCAAAAGAATCAATAAAAGTACCCATTTTTTTATTTTTTAAATGTGGTGATGGACCAACAATAATTACTCTTTTATTTTTAATTAAGTTATTTAAGTTTGAGCTTTTCATCAATTTCTTCTATTAATTTAATTGAATTGAACGCATCGTTCAAATTTGGAATATTTGGATTTTTATCGAGAACTAATTCTTTAAATTTCATTGCTTGCTTTACAAAACCAGGTTTATAAGTATCTTTATATTCATCAATAGTATGTATAACTTTGGGTATATATTTTGTTGTGCCAGCAAAGTTATTCATTTCAAAATCTTTTAGAACTTGTAGGTTTTCAAGAGGTAAAAAGTTAAAGGTTCTATCACCTTCGAAAAGTTCAAATTGTGTATTTTTTGTTTGATTAGCTATTGATTTAAATAAAATATTACATTTTGAATTATATAGTTTGAATGTAAAAGATGAAATTTTATTTTTTTTTGAGAATATATATTCAACATCTTTTAAATATAAATCACCAAAAAAGTAGTGAGCAAGATCTATTAAATGAATGCTATTATTTAGAATAATTTTTTTATGGGATCTCCTAGAAAATTTTGCTGGATCAATTATTTCTGGTATCGATACTTCTCCTACATAAAATTTATTTTTTTTAACTCTCTTTTTAAAATAGTCAACATTTGAATAAAATCTTCTATTAAATCCAACTTGAACATTTTTTATATTTTTGTATGGAATTAATAATTCGGAATAATGTGTAACAGGTTTTTCGATAAGAATTTTTGTATTTAGTTTTAAAGAGTTTGATAATAACGACATCAAGGTTTCGGGTTTAGAAGCTATTACAATAAATTTCCCATTAAAATTTTTAATTAAGTTATTTGAACTTGAGTAGTAAGTCAGGTCATATCTTTTGCTTAATTTTTTTGCATTAACAGAATTTTTTGATGCAGCTATTGAATCGATGTTTAAACCTACATGCCGAAAAGCATCAATATAGTCTTCAACAATCTTAGTAGCACCAATTATTGATCCATTTATACTCATGTTGTATTCAGGGTCTTATTTTTTTGTATTTTTGATAATGAATGTATGGCTTTGTATAATTTTTCTTGGGACAACATACTGGATTGAAAAAAGTTATTTATTTTTTGATATTTATTTTCTTTTAAGAAAAAAACAAAGTTTTTTTCCAAGGATTTTAGATAATCTCCAAAAAAATCGCTTACATGAACACTTTTATCATTTGAAGTTCTAGTAATCAAATTTTCACGGTTTTTAAAGTTTATGTACTCTAAATTCCCATTCCCATCTTCATTTAAAATTAATTTACCAAATTTAAAATTATAGATTGTTGTTGTATCCAACATGCTGTTATTTGTCATAATTATATTTATATATCTATTATTTTTGAAGCTAAAAGTTATATTACCTTCGTAAAAATGTGCTTGATTTTTTCGAGGATTTATTTTTGAGCGATTAACTTCGCCATAATATCTAACAATATTTGATTCAATTACTTTTAATGAAGAATCGAGGTAATGAATTCCATTGTTTATAAGCCCTTTTGCTCCACCTAAAAAACTAATATAATTTAATTCACCCAATTTGTATTTATTTTTTAAATTTTCTAAGTTTGAATAGAGTGGTGAAAAATTCTGAGGTAAAGAAGGAACTATTAAAAAATTTTTTGAAAATAGTTTTTTTACTTTGTTTAGCTCATCAATATTAGATGCAAAGGGTTTTTCAAGATAAACTCGACTACATCCTTTCTTCTTTAAAAATTTTAAAGTTTCGAGTCTTTCTGATGCCCAACTGCAAACTATACTTTTAAAATTTTGGTCTAACAGTTTTTCTATATTTTCTAGAGAATTAACAAATGTCAAACACTCAACATCTCTGTATTTATTTTTTAATTCAATTAATCTTTGTTTATTTGTTTCACATACAACTGTAATTAATTTTCTACTTACTAGTATTTTTAATAAGCGTTCGCCATGATTTCCACAACCTATGAGTAAATATTCATGTCCCATTTCACTATTCATTTTAATGTTAAAATACTATCATTGATTAAAATAAAAACTGATATTTGATGAACTCAAAAAAAAACCTAGTTTTAATAACTGGACTAATAAGAAAGTCTGAAGTCTTCAACAACTTGTTATTAAGTAACTTCTTTCAAGATTGTGATATATACATTTGTACTAATAGGGACCAAGAAAGTAACTTAAGTAAAGTGATAATTAAAGAAAATATTTTATTTATTGAAGATGATTCATTTCAAAAAATATTAGAGAGTCACATTCTAAAATTTGGAGTAAACACTACACGTTGGGACAAATTTCCTGGTTCTTTGCTTTTACAATGGCAAAAGTTGAATTATCTAGTTCACAGAATTGGTGAAGAAAAAATACTTGAATATGAAAATGTTTTTAAAATGAGGACAGATTTAGAAATAAAATCAGAAAATTTAAAAAACATAAAATTTGAAAAAAATGAAATAAAAATGAACAGCGACTTTTGTTTTGGATCGAAATCAGATAATTTTTTAAAAATATCAGACTTTTTTTATTCAGCAATTTCTGAGTATTGGAATAATACAAATTATCAACCGTTTAAGATTCAAAATATAGATGATTTTGACTACGATTGTGCGAAATTTCAGTGGTTAAAATATCCTGAGAGTGTTTTGAAAAAAGATCTTAAACTTTACTTGAAACACAGGCTCGAATTATTTTTTGCAAAGAAAAAGGTTAAATTAATATCTGAAAAAGAAATAAAAAATTTTGTAATTAAATATAAAAAAGAAATTTCAGATGTTGAAAGTCCATATGAAAAAGTTGTGTATTTTAGGAAACATCAATTTAAAATATTTTTTCCAAGTGAACCATCTTTCTTGCACTATTTATTAGTCAATGACTTTAAAATTAAAAAATTATTCCACGAAGTAAGAATATTAAAGTAAAAATTCAAAATTATAACTTTTCATAATTTCCAAATTTAATTTCATCATTATTAATAATTTCAACTAATTTTTTTCCGTCATTAAAGTTTTTGAACATTTCATTAACTGTTGCATAATCGGGTCTTCTGTCGGTCTTGGCCTTAATCGTTTTAAATATCTTGTAAATATTATCATCAAGGTTAATTTTGTTTGAAAATATATTTAGGCCTTTTTCATACTCTTCATATTTAATAACTTGATCAACCATAATTTCATTTTTTTTATTTGAAATAATATTCCAATTTGTCAGAAGATGATCTGGATTAGACAGTAGATAATCTTTAAAACTTTCTTCTCTTTTTGATGAGAAATAATGAGATACAATAAAGTCATAAGGATTTCTCATGACTGTAAACTTATAATATTCATTCCAAATTTTAGTTCCAATCTTATCCCTGATTCTGATACAACTGTAATGTCTCAAATATTTTTCATGTCTTTTTCTAAGTCCAAGAATTAATTTTATAGAACCTCTTTTACCTAAATCTTTGTATGTATTTAAATAATTTTGAGGTCCTATAAAATTTAATTGTTTTCTTATCTCTTCATCAGAGGTCGGAGTGATAATGTCATCTTCACCACAAATACTTGCTAATGCTAATTCAAGAGATGTTCCCCCTACTTTCTTTGTTTTTACAAATATAAATTTATGCTTATGTGAAATTATCAATTTTTAAATTAATTTTCTCTTAAAAAATTTTCTAAATCTTCAGGAGTTCCAATCCCCCACATTTTATCAATTTCGCTAATTATAAACTTTTGATTTATTTCAATTGCTTGGTTGTAAACAGGACATACATAAAATTCATTATTTACTCTTATGTTTTTTTTAATCATTTCTTCCGCAGCTTCTACATAGTCTTTCCCTTTTTTCCAAAAATATACTCCAACTGTTGCATGGTTACTGATTGGGTTTTTTTCAGCAACTTCAGTGATTAAGCCATCTTCGTTTATTTTTGCATAAGACCATTTTGGATGTGTTGCTGGGAATGTAAGAATTCCCCCATCAACATTTTTGTTCATAAATGAATATAAAATTTCACTTGGATTCCATTCAATATATTGATCAGAGTTAGCAATAATCAATGGTTTGTCATTATTTATATATTCTTTTGCTAACAATGTTGTTGATGCTGCACCTTCGGTTATTCCGTCTGTAATAACAATATTGGAATTAGGTTTGATTAATTTAAGCATCTGATCAATATTATATTTTTCAATATGTTCTTGTAATACTATAAATGTGTAGTTGGCATCTATATTTAAATTTTCTACAACCAACTGTATCATTGGCTTTCCTTTGATTTCAATTAATGGTTTAGGAAATACATATCCTTTGTCTGCAAATCTTGACCCCCTCCCTGCCATAGGGATTAGAACATTTAAATCTTTATCAATATATGTATTTAAATTACTATCGATACTTTTTGAATCCATATTCAATATTTTATCAATTAATTTATTATTAACATCATTTGGGTTGTTTATAAAAATAGTATTACATCCACTCATTTTTGCACCAAGCCTTCCTACTGGTGAGTCTTCAATAACTACCGTCTCATTTGGTTTAATTGAATATTTAATCATAGGTGCCCAATACATTTCAGGATGGGGTTTTGGATTTGTCACATCTTCATTCGAATATACCGAATCAAAAAGTTCTGCTAAACCTAAATTTTCTAATACTTTTTGTACAGTTTTTCTAATGCTATTTGAACAACACACTATTTTTATATCTTCGTTTTTTAACAAAGAAAGATAAGATATTAGTTTTTCATTTGGATTGATACTATTTAATAGGTAACTTGTAATTTCCTGTTTTTTATGCCAAATCTTTTCATAAAATTTAGGATCTAGTCCTTTATTTAGCGTTAATAACTCGAGCTTTTTATTTGTTGATAAGCCATCATAGGTATTTAAATGCTCTTCTTTTGAAATAATATATTTTTTGTCAATTTCCTCAAGTGCACTATTTAGAGCATCAAAATGAAATTCTTTAGATTCATACAATACGCCATCTAAATCAAAGATAACTAATTTAATCACATGTAATAGCTTAATAAGTTAATACAATTTAAGAAGTGGAATATAATAATTGAAATAAATTAAAAATATGAATAAATTACTTATATCTCATAGAGGTAATCTCAGGGGGCCAAACCCAGATTTTGAAAATAATCCTAAACATATTGAAAACAATGTTTTACCATATTTTGACTGTGAGGTAGATTTAAGATTTGATTCTGATAACAATGCTTTTTATTTAGGTCATGATTTTAACCAATATAAAATTGATTATTCATGGTTAGAAAACTTTAGTGAAAAACTATGGATTCACTGCAAAGATTTTGGCTCTCTTGATTATCTTTGTAAATCTTCTTCAGAACTTAATTATTTCTGGCACGAAAATGATTCTTTTACAATTACAAGTAGGGGATACATTTGGACTTATCCAGGTTCAAATTTTTACGGGAGTAAGTCAATCAATGTTAATTTGGCTAAAGAAGTAAAAAAGCAAAATTATTATGGAATATGTAGTGATTATATTGAAAGTTTAATTATTTCAAAGACTTAAGAAATCAATTAACAGTTTTTTCGAGCTTTCAATATCAAGTTCCTCAGTATTAATAATTAGGTCAGGATTTACGGGAATATCAAATTTGCTATGTATACCAGTTATGTTTTTGTTTTTTTTATTTTTACCACCGTATAAATTTTTAGGATCTCTTTTTATACATTCTTCAATGCTTGCATTCACAAATACTTCTATAAACTTATCTTTTTCGTGAAGTTCCCTTGAAAAGCTCCTTATTTCATAAGATGGTGATACGGTAGATACTATTGCAAAAACACCTGAATCAGAAATTAGTTTTGCAAAATGTGCAACCCTTCTGTTGTTTTCAATTCTGTCTTCATTAGAAAAACCTAAATCTTTATTAATTGTATTTCTTATATTATCTCCATCTAAAATAATGAAAGGTATGTCTTTTTTAAGCATGTGTTCACCCAAACCATTTGCAATTGTTGTCTTACCAGAAGCTGGTAGTCCTGTTAACCATATGGTTTTTCCTTTAAATTCAGATTTGTAAGTTTTTATATTTTGATAATGAACATTTAAACCTTTATCTAGGTTGAATAAAACATAACCGAAAGCGGATGTTTCATTAGTTTGTTTATCAATAACAATAAACTGAGAAAAATCATAATTATTATCAAATGAATCAATTGCAATTGGTAATTCTAGTTCAATAGTAGCTTCTGAAATCGAATCTTCTTTTGTATGTTTTAAGTTTGATTTTGAAACAAACCCGTTTGATTCGCCATGTCTAAATTTTATTAAATCCCTTTTGCTTAAAAGAAGCTCTTGCTTAGAACACCAAACGAGCCTCGCTTTAAATGAATTTGAGTAGCCTAAACTTCTATTAGAAGATAAAACGTCATTTTTTGTTAGTGATATTTCTGAATTAAGACTGACTGCTCCATTTTCGTTATTTAATTTTGTTGATATCTTTCCATCTTTATAAATCTTCTTTAAAAAAACTTCTTCTTTTGTCCTTAAATTAAAATACTTTTTTTTATTTGTTGTCGCTAAACCGTAGTGTTTTACAAAGTATACTCGTTCACTTTTTCTAATATCTATATCTTGTATAGCTAAAATTGAATCTTTAATTTTATTAGTAAAGTCAATATTAATATTTGATATTGCTTCCAGTAAAGTGTCTCCCCTGTATTTGATTTTATTTGATTTAAATAATACATTATCTCCTTCTAGTGCAGATATTGGAATATTTTGATTAATTTTTAAAGAAATACTTGTTGCATATTTATTAACTTCTTCTTTAAGAGTTTCAAACTTTTTTAAGTTGTATGATATTTTGTCCATTTTGTTATAACAGACAATTACGAACTGAATATTAGGAAATTGAGAAACAAGTGATAAATGTTTTTTAGTTTGTTTTGAAAATGGTTTAGACACATCAATTAATACCAATGCAACATTTGCGAGTGTACAAGCATTAGCAGTATTTTTAGTAAACTCTTTATGTCCAGGACTGTCAATTATTACATAATCTTTATTTTGAAATTTAAAATACTTAAATGCTAAATCTATTGTTATACCTTGAGTTTTCTCTTCAAGTAATCCGTCTAAAAATAAAGAGTAATCAATATATTCGAGATTTTTTCTAAATTTTTGTGACTGTGTTTCTATATCTCTTAGCTGGTCATCAAAAATATTTTGTGTTCCCAGAAAAATTTTTCCAAGTAGGGTTGATTTCCCATCATCTACATTTCCACATGTCATAATTTTTATCTGGTTACGACTCATCAAAAATATCCTTCTCTTTTTTTTAGCTCCATGCTTCCTATTTTATCTAAATCAATTTTCCTTCCAGATCTCTCAGAATTTTTTGATTTTTTTAATTCAAGAATTATCTTTTCTACATTATCAGCTTTGCTTTCAACACCAGCTGTAAGAGGATAACAACCTAGGGTCCTAAACCTAACTTTAAGTTTTTTAACTATATCATCGTGCAGCAATTCAAACCGTTCATCATCATATAGAAATATCTCACCTCTTCTTACTACAACTTTTCTTTCTTTTGCAAAATAAAGTGGGACAACTTTTAGATTCGTGAATTTAATATATTCCCAAATATTTATCTCTGTCCAATTGGAAAGTGGAAAAACTCTGAAACTTTCTTTTTCATTTTTTTCTAAGTTAAATATATTCCAAGGCTCTAAGCGTTGATTTTCTGGTGTCCAAATATGTAAATTTGTTCTGTGAGATATAATTTTTTCTTTTGATCTACTACCCTCTTCATCTCTTCTTGCACCACCAAAAACAAAATCATAATCACCTTTGTCAAGAGCATCTTTTAATGCTTTTGTTTTCATAAGATCTGTATAGTTTGAGTCAGAGAAAGGGTTAACTTTTTTGAAATCTTTTTTATTTTGATATGTTTCTAGTTCGATATTATATTTATCAGCTAGATTAAATTTAAATTTAATCATTTCCTTAAATTTCCACCCCGTATCAATATGCAAAAATTTGACAGGTATTTTTGATGGATAATAAGCTTTTTTAAAGAGATCAAGTAACACTGTTGAGTCTTTACCAATCGAAAAAAGAACAATGGGTCTTTGGGCGTGTGATAAAGATTCCCTAATTATTGATATGCTTTCTTCTTGAAGATTTTTTATATTTTGTTTCATATTTTGCTTTACACAATAAGTTTAGATTTTATATCTTAAATTATATAAAAAAAGATTTATAAATAACTTTTAATTATTTTAAATTTTATAGATTAATAATTGACCTAGATGATTAGGAACAACAAAATACTCATCCCTACCTTTTATTTCATTACCAAACTCAGTGGCACCATCTGTAAACCAGCCTCCATAATCATCAAGGATAATTAAGGCACCCTTATCTGAATTCTTATCTATAAATTCAAAACTTTCTTTGGCAGATAGGTAGGTATCAACATCAATGTGCGCAAATGTAATTGGTTTAGTAATTTTATTTTTATCAATCGAATCTGGAAAAGTTCCTTCAACGATCATGAATTCTTCATTAGATATTTTTCCAACTTCAACTAAATCCTCAATATTTGCATCGTTATATTCATTTCCTTTAAAGAAAGTGTCTTTATTTGAAGCATTTGTAACTCCTGTAAAAGTGTCACAGGCAAAGTAATCTATAGACTTGTTTTTATTTGCTAAAGCAACAAGTCCTGTTACTCCACCCTTCCAACAACCAACTTCTATAAATGTGGAATTTGGTAAAAGATATTTTTTTGATAAATCATATATGGTAAAGAGCCTTGAAGTTGGATTCAAAGTATAGTCTGAAATTAATGAATATATTTTATTAAACTCTTTATCAGTTTTCCATGGTAAATAAAAATATTCATATATTTCAAGTCCATAGTCTTTCCTTTTTTCTTTGTATCTGAGATTAAGTTGAAATAGTTTAAAGAGAATATTTGTGATAATTTGAAGCCTGCGTCTCGCTTTTTTAACCTTTTTTAAGTTGAACATTATTCTCACTCATGTTTTTTGAAATATATTTTCACTAATTTCGAATTGCGTAGCCTACTAATATTTTACATTAACTTAAAAAAATTAATATTTATTAAAAAGTAATTAAACTTTTACGCTTCCTTAATTATCAACAGATAAGGTCTATTATATTAATGATGAATAGTCTGAAAGATAAAACTATTGTAGTGACAGGTTCCAATGGAATTATTGGTATTGAACTTCTAAATGCTCTTAAAGACAGGATGTCTAATATTATTGCAATTGATATTTCATATAGCGATTCAAATATGCTTTCAAATTTTATTAAAGATTTCAACTATAAAAATATTTTGTATTTTGACACAAACATTACCAATGAAAAGGATTTGAAGACTTCTATAGATGAGGGATTAAAAAATTTTGGTTCTATTGATGGTTTAGTTAATTGTGCTGCGATTGATTCTGTTCCAAACACTGAAAACTTTGAGCAAATCGAAAATTTAAACATTGAAGAACTTAAAAGTACTATTGATGTTAATTTGAGTAGCCAAATTATTTGTACAAAAATTGTTGGCAATATAATGAAAAATAATTCAATTAAAGGATCAATAGTAAATATCGGCTCTATATATGGAAAGGTTAGCCCAAGACAGGATATTTATAATCATATTGAAAGAGACGGTGAAACATATAAAAAACCAATAGCTTATGGTTTGTCAAAATCCGGATTAATGTACTCTACCAAATACTTCTCAACTTATTGGGGAAAATTTGGAATAAGAATAAATAATATTGTTTTAGGTGGAGTTTTCAATAATCAAGATGAGAAATTTGTTGCAAATTACTCTAGAAATGTTCCATTAGGAAGAATGGCAAATAAAGAAGAGTGTATCCCCCCGGTTCTTTTTTTACTGGGAGAAGAATCAAGCTACATAACAGGTTCGGATTTGTTTGTAGATGGTGGATGGACAGCTTGGTGAGTATGAAAGTTAAAAAATATGGAGGAAATGAACTTAATTATTTGAAGAAAGTTTTAAATGAAGAAGGTGGGCCGAATGGTACTTGGGTCTCTAGTTTAGAAAAATTATTTGCTGAAAAATTTAAAGGTAAATACGCAATAGCTATGAATTCTGGAACTTCTACAATACATGCTGCTCTTACAGCTGTTGGGGTTGAATATGGAGATGAAGTAATTAGTCCAGCATTAACAGTAGTTATGGATACAACTACAACTCTACATACAAACGCTAAACCTGTTTATGTAGATGTAGATCAAGACACATTTAATATAGATCCTGAAAAAATTGAAGAGAAAATTACACCAAGAACAAAAGCTATAATTGCTGTTTCTCTTTATGGACTTCCGTTTGATATGGAAAAAATATACAAACTTGGTAAAAAATACGATATACCAATAATTGAAGATCATGCTCAAACAATGCTCGCAAAGTACAAAAATAAAGTTGTAGGAGCGACTAAAGATTTTTCTAGTTGGAGTTTTGAATCAACTAAACATTTGAGTTCTGGAGAGGGTGGAATACTTTTAACAAATAATAAAAAATTAGCTGAAAGTGTCAGAAAGATTGGGGGTCAGGGATATAAAAACCTAGATGCAAAAGGTGGAGTTATTAAATTTGGCGATCAAGCAACTGTCCAAAATCCAAATTATAAGAGACATGACACACTTGGCTGGAATTATAGGATGAATGAATTCACAGCAGCAGTTGCTCTTGCACAAGTTGAACAACTTGAGCAGAAGGTTAGTAAAAGAATTGAGAACGCTAACGCACTTTTAGATTTAATTCACGATTATGACATATTAATTCCACAAAAAGTTCCAAAAAACTATACTCATTCATATTACACACTTGCTTGTAAGCTAAATCCAGATGTAAATTGGCAAAAATTTAGAAAAATATTCAATGAGAATGGTGGTGAAGGGTTTTATTCAGCTTGGTCTGTGCCATATTTAGAACCATTGATGGTAAACAAAAGTTTTTATAATCGTTTTGATAGCAAATTTCAGATTAATGAATATAAAAAGGGGGATTGTCCTGTTGCTGAAGATTTGCAATCAAGAATAATACAATTCAAAACGAACTACCTTACTAAAAAAGATATATATCAACAAGCAAAAGCTTTAAAAAGAACTCTTTTATACTTTAAATAAGTTTATGAAAAGCATATTTATAATTCCTGCAAGGTCTGGGAGTAAAGGGATTCCTAATAAAAATTTAAAACTCATTAATGAAGTTCCCATGTTTGTCTGGTCAATAGTTCATGCAAAATATATTTCAAATATTGGAGACTTGATTTGCGTTTCTAGTGATAGTGAAGAGTACCTACAAATAGCTGAGAAATGGGGTGCAAAAATAAGGCTAAGAGCTCCGGAGTTAGCAACAGATGATGCTCTTACAGAACCTGTGATGGAGGATGTAGTAAATCAGTTTGAGTTAAACGAGAATGATAATGTCATATTATTAGAACCCACAACTCCATTAAGAAGCAAAAAATCGTTAAAAAAATTCATGAGTATGATAGAAAATGGAGCAAAATCCATTGTTTCAGTGAAGGAATCTTACGAATTTGAGTGGGTTAAAACTAGCGAAAACCATTTTTCTCCAAATTATATTGAAAGAAAAAGAAGACAGGATATGGAACCAAAATATATTGAAAATGGATCACTTTACTTTACAAAATTAAATATTTTTAAACAACATAGTAATCGCGTTGGTAAACTTTCAAAATTGATTGTTATGAATGATACAGAATCTATAGATGTCGACAATATTGAGCAATTAACTTTGGTTAATACTTTAGGCTTAGAATTTAATAAGCAATGGAAAAAAGAAGTATCTAAATAGTGAAACATTTAACAGTTAATAAAAATAAAGACCATTATGAGTGTTAAATTAATTGCTGAAATTGGAATTAATCATAAGGGTAGTTTCGATATTGCAAAAAATTTAATTGATTTAGCAGAAAAAGCTAACTGCTGGGGTATCAAGTTTCAATACAGAAATATTAAGAATTTTTATAGTTCAACTCTTGAAATAGGTGATGAGTTAATTTATGAAGAATTAAAACGTTCAGATTTAAATTTAAAAACTATTAAAAAACTTAAAGAGTATGCACAAAGTAAATCTCTAAAAGTGGGGATAAGTTTTTTTACTATATCCGACTACAAAGAAATTATAAATTTTGACGATGGATTTGATTTTTTTAAAATTCCATCTGCTGAATTTTCAAACATTCATTTAATTAAAGAAGTTTCTAAATCAAAAAAAGAAATTCTTCTATCTACAGGTGGTCATAATTTAAAAGATATAAAAAGGAATATAAAAAGCTATGATTTTCTAAAAAATGCAGTAATTTTACATTGTACTTCAAACTACCCAACAGAGACTGGAGATCAAAACTTAGATGTAATTAAAGAACTCACGAAAATTAAAAACATCAAAGTTGGTTATTCAAGTCATGATAAAGAATATGAAATTATCTTTTTAGCTGCTGCGTATGGCGCCAAATATATTGAAAGACATATAACTTTAGATAAATTTGGAGATGGTTTAGATGACTCATCAAGTTCTACATTTGAGGAATTTCAGAGTATGTCTAAGATACTCAATAATTTAGAGTTGATCGTAGGCAATAAAAATAAAGCAGTAAACCAAGGTGAAATAATTAATTTACAAAATTTGGGAACATCAATTTATGCAAATAAAAATTTGGCAAAAGGTAAATTATTAACAACAAATGATTTTTTAATTAAAGCTCCAAGATTAGGTATTACATTAAACGAATTTACAAAACAGAAAAATAAAAGATTGACTAATGGTGTTTCAAAAGGTGAGCCAATAAACAGTTATCATTTTAAAAAAAGATTAATTGTAAGCCAAAAAGATATTGATTTTGTTAATAACAACAAAATATCAATTCCAATTAGATTTCATGACATGAGAGAAATATACAAGGAGATGCCAATTAAAAATTATGAATTTCATCTTTCATATCAGGATTTGAATGAATTTAAAAATAAATCAATAATTAATTCAATTGACAGAAATGCAATATATACATTCCATTTACCAGATTATCTTGATAAAAATAGTGTTTTTAATCCATTCTCAACAAATAAAGCTACAAAAAAGAAGTCCGAGGAGATATTGGAAAAAACTGCACTATTTATTTCCACATTTAATCAAAAAGACTCTTTGTTAGTTTCTAGCATTAGCCAAAATTCGTTAGAAAATAAAAATACGTTTTATTATCAGCTTTCAAACTATATAAATGAAATATATAAAACTTATAATATTAAATTCTTACCACAGTGGTTGCCAAAAAAAGCTTGGTATTTTGGAGGTTCATTTGATACTCAAGTACTTTCCTCATCTGAAGATATTTATCATATCAATAAATATAAAATTAAAATTTGTCTTGACGTTGCACATTTAATTATGTCTGCCAATTTTCATGGGGAAGATTGGTATTCTTGGTTTAAAAGTCTTCAAGAAAATACAGATCATATTCACTTATCAGACGCTTATGGCACTAATGGAGAGGGTGTTGAGTTTGGAAAAGGTGAATTGACTCACATAGGAATGATTTTAAATATTAATAAATTAAAAGTACTTGAAGTTTGGCAGGGACATTTAAACAGTTTTTCTGGCTTTAAAGAGGCTATAAAATATTTAGAAAAGGGACACTATTAAAAACAGTATCTTAATTTCAGGAATCAATGGTCAAGATGGTGCTCTGTTGGCGGATATTGCTATAAAAAATGGATTGGATGTTATCGGGATTCAAAGGCCCTTACCAAAACACAGAAGTGAACAAATAATTTTTAGGCTTAAAGAATTAAATATATTTGATCAAATAAAGTTCGAGGTTCTAGATCTTGCTGATAAAAATAATACTGATTACCTATTTAAGAACTATTCTCCAACATACTTTGCACACCTAGCTTCTCAAAGCAGTGTATTGAAAAGTATGAAGTACAAAAACTTAACTAAAGAAGAAAATGAAGCTATATCAAATAATTTAATTGACTCTTTGATGTCAAAGTCAATGGATACAAAAATGTTCTTTCCTTCATCAGCAACAATTTTTGAAGGATACAAAGATAAATTAGTTGACGAACAAACAGAGCCTAGACCTTTAACAACATATTCGAAGACTAAATACAGTACTCAAGAAAGAATATTTGAACTAATTGCAGATAAAGGCCTCTTAGGAAGTGTTGGAATAATGTTCAGTCATGAGTCTGAGTATAGAAGGTCTAATTTTTTCTCAAAAATAATTACTGAATTTTTGGTAGATTACAAATTAAAAAAAAGAAGAAAACTAGTTGTTGGAAATATTTCACTACAAAGAGATATTGGTTATGCAAAAGAATATTCTGAGGCTATTTTTAAAATGCTGTTAAACAATACTAGAAGTAAATACATAGTTTCAGCTAATAGGTTGTCCAGCTTAGAAGATTTTATTATTAATTGTCTGACTCTTTTAGATATTAAATTTGAAAAAATAAGTAGTAAAGATTCATTATTTTTTGTTAATAAAGAGAATGGTAAAATTTTTCTTTCCTCGAATAAGTCAAATTACAGAGAAATTGACCTTTATGGAATTCAAGGTAATAATTCAAGAATTAAAAAAGATATTGGGTGGACACCAAAGCTTACTTTAGAGCAGATTTGTTCAAAAATGATTTCATATGATTTAAGAAAAGCAGAAAAATCAAAATGAGTAAAATTGCTTTAATTATTCAAGGTCCAATTATCTCATCTGGAGTAAGAGGACCAATATTAAGAGATAAAAATCTTTTAACAAAAAAAAATGATAAAACTTTTGTAGATTATAACTGTTTTAATAATGTTATAACATTAGCAAAAAATGCTCGTAATTTTTTTAATTATATTGTCTTATCAACCTGGGAGTCAGAGTTCAATCAAGCATTATTAGAAAATAATTTATTTGACAAAGTCATAATTAATAATGAAAGTAGTTTTGAAAATATTTATATCAAACACAATATATTTAATCAAAATTATAAGAAACAATTTCACACATTAAATATAGGGTCAGACTTTCTTAAAGATAAAGATTTAGATTTTGTAGTAAAAGTTAGAACAGACTTATTTATCAATCTAGAAAAACTTCACCAGGAATGCTTAAATGCAATAAGTAAAGAAGTGGCATTAATTAATAACGGCATAAGAAGTAAAAGAAGATTCTTAGAAATAGATGATTTTATATTCGGATCAGAGGCCAATTTTTTCTTTAACTGGATGAGTAACCTTCTAAATATTGAATTTAGAGATTGGGGTGGATCTCACCATAGGTTAATGATTGCATATCTTTGGACAAAATATAAGAATAGTTTTAAATTTAGAGAAATTTTGTTTTTTCATAAAGACATTGTAAATAATTCAAAAAGTATCTCAAAAAAGGCAATCCAGGAGTGGAATAAATTTCATATTTTAAATAAAGAATTTTGGAAAGATTCAAAACTTAGAGGCGAGGGTCTAGACATACGTTATTATGATTTTGAGCCTGAATTGCCTTTATTAGAAAAACATAAAATTAAATATAATTTTAGACTATTTTTTAAATGGTTTATAAATAAAAATAGAAAATAAATTAAAATTTTTTACTAATCTAAATTTATGAAAGAATTCCAATTTATCAAAAATCATGTTTATTAATAACGTAAGTGCTGACGGTAGCCACATAGATGGATTAGGTGCTGTTTTTAGTTTTAAATTAATGTCTTATGCTTTGTCACAGATATACAACTTAAAATTTGTAGACAATCAACTAAAAAATATTCTTGGAGCAGAATTTCTTAAAATCTCTAATTCTGAATATGATTCAAAAATAAATGCATATTTAGATCTGCCATATAAAAACATCGGACAAAGTAATAAAGAAAGTTTTGATGTATTTTTTGATTACCCTCAAAAGCCTGTATTAAATGGCTATCAATTTAAAATAAACACTTATAAAAAAAATCAGTTATTCAAATTATTTTCAAGAAATATTAAAAAGATTAAAAATGAAAAAATTATTACTTCTTTGAGTGAAGGTCTGCCTATTGAGTCAAACAAAGTATATTTTAAGGACGGTTTGAATATAGTATTTCATTTACGAGCACCTTTACCAAGCATTGATATAAGGTTTGAACCTAGTAGAGACTATTTCTATGGTTCATACAAAAATATTGATAGGATAAATAACCTAATTAGACAAATTGAACACTCACAGAATGATACTCGTTGTAATTTTCATATTATCGCATTAGGAGATAAAGAAAATTTTTCATTGATTAAAAACCAAAATGACAAAAATGAGGTATTCATTCACTCAGATTTAAATGTTTTTGAATCGTTTTCTATGATGGTTAGTAATGACTTATTTGTAGGAACAACAAGTGGGTTAAGTTATATTGCACATTTACTTAACAATAAAAGTGTTGCATTTCCTCTAAATACCGGTTTTGGACCAAAATCACTTTACCCAGATGTACAAATACTAAATGAAGATGGTTTCTTCAAAAAACTAAATTTTATGACAAGTTTTTAGTTTTTATGTAAAATCTTGTAGCCAAAGGCAGAACCGAACTGCCGATCCCTTATTTTCCTTATCTAATGCATTTTTGTATTGTTTGGTTTATTAGTTAAATACTTCCTTATTCAAACAAGTTTTAATTTCGAAAAATTCTCGTGCAGGTTAATATAGTTTTATGAATCAATCAAAAGATGAAATATTAAAGCTTGTAGAAAAATATAGTTCTGAAAAATTAGAGGATAATAGATTCATACCAGGAATTTCCAAAGTTCCTGTCTCGGGAAAAGTAATAGATTCAAAAGACATAAATTTTCTAGTTGATTCATGTTTAGACATGTGGTTTACTTCGGGACATTACACCGAAAAATTTGAAAAATCAATAAGCAAGTTTCTTGGAATAAGGCATACATTGTTGGTTAACAGCGGTTCTTCAGCAAATTTATTAGCAATTAGTGCATTAAAAATTCTATATAATCTGAACGATGGAGATGAAATTATAACCTCAGCTGTTGGTTTTCCAACAACAATAAATCCAATAATACAAAATAATCTAACACCAGTTTTGGTTGATGTAGATCCTAGGACTTTTAATATAGACTATAAAAAAATTGAGGGAAAGATAAACGATAAAACAAAAGGAATAGTTATTGCTCACACGCTAGGCATTCCCTTTGATCTTGAAAATATAAAAGATATATGTGATAAATACAACCTCTTTTTAATGGAAGATAATTGTGATGCATTTGGCTCAAAATTTAACAATAAACTTACAGGGACTTTTGGTGATGTTTCCACCTTATCTTTTTACCCTGCACACCATATTACAACAGGTGAAGGTGGGGCGGTTTGTACTAATATGCCAAAATTAAAAAAAATAATTGAATCTTTAAGAGACTGGGGAAGAGATTGCTACTGTCCACCTGGAGAAGACAATACATGTAAAAAAAGATATGAATGGCAACTTGGAAAACTTCCATATGGGTATGATCATAAGTATATTTATTCTCATATTGGATATAATTTAAAAGCTACAGATATGCAAGCAGCTCTTGGTTTGAGTCAAATTTCAAAATTACCAGATTTTATAAGTGCAAGAGTAAAAAACTACAACTACTTAAAAGAAAAATTTAAAGATTTTGACATGTTTGAATTTCCACAATTATCAAATGAAGTTGAGCCAAGCTGGTTTGGTTTTCCGATAACTATTAACTCAAATGCAAAATTTAATCGCCACGAACTTTTACTTTATTATGACGAGTGCCTAATAGGTACAAGGCTTATATTTGGCGGGAATTTAATATTGCAACCAGCATATGAAAATCAAAAATTAATATTTTCTGATGATTTATCAAACGCGGATTACATTGCAAACAATTCTTTCTGGCTTGGCGTTTACCCGGGATTGACTCAAGAGATGTTAGATTATATCTACGAAAGTACAAAAACTTTTATTGAAAATAATTAAATATATTTTAAATTTTTAATATTTTGAGCATCCAGTAGAAATGAAAAATCATACTTTGTATTTTTAAGTCCTGGCCTAAGCACTACACCGCTCTCAAAAATTAATTCAAAATTTAAGTTGTTTATAGATTTATAGTAATTTACTAATTCTTCGAGAGTGATTGCATGACCATAAAGTTTTATGAGCGAAATAGAGGATTGTTTAAATAATTCTGAATTTTTTATAATATAACTTAAAGCATTTGTAATATCAGATATATTTGTAAGGTAAAATAAATCTCTAGGATTTCCAGAAAATAAAATTTTTCTATTTTTTTTATTTGATGTTAAGTGCTTAAAAATTTTATTTCTTGTGTCATGTGGGCCATAAGTATCTCCTATTTTTAAATTAAAATATTTTATTTTATGTTCAATTTTTGAAAAATAAAAATCAGTAAAATTTTTTGCCATGACATAACTAGAAGATTTTTCTTTTTTAATATCTTGAAAATATGACCCAATGTTGATAATTCTTTCTAATTTCATATTTCTTGTCATCCGAAATAATTTTAAGAGCAAAGCAAAAGAGGATTTAAAATTAGGTACCAGTTTATTTTTGGTATTGTAAGAACTTGCAAAATTTATTATTGTCTTTACTTCTTTACAAAAGTCTGATTTTTTGAGTTCTTTTAAATTTTCAAAGTAGATTATATTATCTTGTAAAATTACAGGTTTTGTTTTATTTAGTAGCACAATCAAGTCTTCGTCTATATTTCTTATAAAATGACTTGAATTAAAAGATGTGCCACCTGTAATGAGTATCATTATAAGAATTTTATTATGATTTAATATTTTTACACAATAAATGTATTTTTAGTTCATTACAATATTTAATTATGCGTATTGATACAGCAATGATTTTAGCTGGTGGGCTAGGTACTAGATTTAAAGAATATACAAAAGATATACCTAAACCTATGATACAAGCTAATGGAATGCCTCTTTTAGTTCATATTATAAAATTTTATGAATCTCATGGTGTTGAAAAAATATTTGTACTCGCAGGTTACAAAAAAGAAATTATCTTTCAGTATTTCGAAACACATGGATCAAGGATTTCAAATAGTGAAAATATTTACACTTTTAGTAAAGGCTTAACTGTATACATACTAGACACTGGTGATGAAACCCTTACTGCAGGTCGAATAAAAAAAGGATTGAAGTACACCAAAGGCGATTTAACATTTTTAACATATGGGGACGGAATATCAAATGTAAATCTAAAAAATTTATATAAATTTCACATGGAATATAATCCAATAGTCACTCTTACTGCGGTAAGGCCTCCAGCAAGGTTTGGTAGTTTAGAAATAGAGAATGAAAAAGTAGTAGCATTTAATGAAAAAAAGTATTCTAATGAAGGTTGGATTAATGGTGGTTTTTTTATATTAAATAAGAGTGTTAAAGAATATATTGATGAGGGTAATCAATCTTTTGAAAAAGAGCCGCTTTCAAAAATTTCTAGTGAAAATAAACTAATTGCTTACAAACACGAGGGGCTTTTTCGACCAGTAGATACAATAAGAGAATTAGAAATTCTTGAAGCAGAATTAAAAGCCAACGAATTTAATTTTGACTATGAATAGTTTTTGGAAAAATAAAAATGTGTTAATAACTGGTCATACTGGATTCAAGGGATCTTGGCTAGTTTTATTGTTAAAGTTTTTTGATGCAAATATACTTGGTATATCTTCAGAAAAGAAAGAGGGCGTATACGAATTAACAAACCTTTCTACAATTATTGACAGTGAAGAATTCATTGATTTGGCAGTAGACAGTACTAGGCTTGAAAACCGTGTAGCATCTTTTTCTCCAGATATAATTTTTCACTTCGCAGCTCAAAGTCTTGTAATAGAGGGATATAAAGATCCTTTAAAAACAGTCAAGTCAAATATTGTTGCTCCTATGAATTTAATTAATGCAATAAATAAAATAAATGAAAACGCAACTTTAGTAATTGCGACAACCGATAAAGTGTATAAAAATCCTAGTAAAGATAATTTTGAAACAAGTGAACTGGGAGGAGTTGATTTTTATAGCAATTCAAAAGTTAGTAAAGAATTATTAATTGATGCTTATATAAATCACCCCGATTTTAGTAAATTAAATCTAAATAAAGTAAGGTCTGGGAATGTTATTGGTGGTGGAGAAAGGGCAAAAAATAGACTTTTTACCGATCTTATTCAATCTTTTAACAACAATCTTCCAATAGAGATTAGAAATCCCAAACATATAAGACCTTGGCAGTATATCCTTGACTCACTTTATGGATATTTATTAATTGCAAAAAACAGTTATGAAAATAACACATCAGAAGTATTTAATTTAAATTCGGAGATAAATAATCATTATGAAGTTAAGCAAATTACTGAGTTATTTAAAAATTTTTCAGAACATGATAAAGAAATAGTATTCAATAATGTCTCAAGCTATAAAGAAGTAGACATTTTAAAAATAAATTCTTCTAAAGCTGAAAATGAACTTAAGTGGAAAGCTAAAGTTGAAATCCCTAAAATTATTGAGTTAATTATTAAATGGGAGGAACATCATAAAAAAATCCAAAATCCTAATTATTCATTTAATGAAATTGAATCTTATTTAAATATTTAGAAATTTTTTCAAAATAATCTTAATTTTTTTTAATGTTTTAGGCTTAATTCTTGGAATATAAGATTTAAAAAATAATTTAAGATTTATTATTTCTATACGCTTTGGTGTTTCGTTTTCGAACCACTCTTTTCTCCAAGGCTGTCCACCAGCAAAGTGTCTAATAATAGTATCTTTATAACTTGACTTGTTTATTAGAAATTTACATACAGATTCCCCCCTAACTTCAGTGACATTCCATTGGGTAGGCAAGATTTCCACATTTTCATGTAATTCTTCTATTGAAAATTCAGTAAACTCTGTAGCTTCTGAATGCCATCCATAATTTGGATATTTCCAAAAAGATTTCTGTGAGTGACGTTTTATTCCTGCAAGATAATACCAACTAGCTTGTTCTCTAAAATCCATAACGAAACTATTACTAAATCCAAAATACTCATGTTCGGTTATATGATTCTGTAGTTTTTTATATCTATCTTCATCAAGAATCAGGCGAACTAAATTTCTAGACCAATCATTTATTCTTAAGGAAAAATGCCCCATGCAGTGTGAGTTAGCAGAGTCAATGGAGTAGCTGAATGACTTATTTGTAACATAATTAAACCCTGTTTTAGCAATACACATATCAGCATCAATCTGTGTTATTACATCACCATTTTTTATTTTTTCTTCTTGGAGCAGGTTACTAATAAGTTTAAATTTTAACCATGAAGGATGTTCCCTGTATTTTTCTTTTACATCTAGGAATTCTAAATATTCAAAATCGTGAATTTTTGCATATTCTTTATTTCTTGGTGACATATAGTTTTTAAAAAAATCTTGTTTCCAATTATCAAAATTAGATGTCACCATTAAATATTTTTTATTCATTAGTGGTCAGAGGCAGAATCGAACTGCCGACCTCTTGTTTTTTAGATTGAGGCAAACCAATTGACCTTTCTTTATTTTACATTAATCATCTTTATTTGCTTATGTATTTAATAGTGGATCTTATGTATCTAAACCCATCAATAAATTTTATTTTCTTTCCATCTTCATAACTTCGTGCTGAGTAGCTTATGGGGATTTCATTGTATTTTTGTGATTTTGATAGAGTTTTTGCATAAAGCTCAACCTCAATTGCGAAACCGTTTTCATTAAGTTGAATAGATTCAAAAAGATCTTTTCTAAATACCTTAAGACAAGTTGCAATATCTGTTACTTTCTTTTTGTGTATGATTGAAAAAAACTTGCTTAAAAATCTATTAGCAAAATAAGTTCTTAAATATATATTTTCTCTTTTAAAGTCTCCTATAAATCTGGAACCACATACTACATCACCTTCAGTTGAATTAATTTCAAAAAATAATCTTTTTAAATCTTTTGGTGAATATTCCAAATCAGCATCAAGTACTCCGATGTATTTTTTAGTTGCTTTATTAATCCCTAGTTTTAGAGCATGTCCTTTACCTTTATTTGTTTTTGAATTAACTAATTTAATAGATGAATAATTATTTGAAAGTTCCTTAGCTATCACAGATGATTTATCATCTGAACCATCGTTTACCAAAATAATCTCACTTGCAAAGTCTTCATTTAGAAGATTCTGAACGGCTATCTCTAATGTTTTTTCTTCGTTAAAAAAAGGAATTATTACTGAGTAGCTCATTTTATAGTTTTCCCAAATTTTCAGTAACTCTAAAGTTTCCAAATTGATAATGTTTGTAGTTTTCATATATATTGTTTGGAAACTCTTCAAAGATATAGCTAATGTAAAAATCTGTATCTTGAAAGACCCTGTATAGATTTCCTTCTTGTGAATTGTCTATGTTAAATTTTTTCTTAAACAAATAATCAAAATCTCTTCCTAAGGAAAATGAATTTAAATAATAGTCAGTAGAATAATTTTTTTCGTTAAATTCAGGTATCCAATTGTAGATGCCGCCACCTAGATCGTAGTAAATACTTACTTCTTCATCTGTTTTGGTCGCAATAAACTCAACAATTTGTTGTTTGTATATCGGGGATTCGTCAGCCTCTGAAAGAAACGAACTTTTAGTATTTAAATAGTCACTTCTTAAATAAAACGAAGTTAATATGTTTAAAAAAATAAATGCATATAGAAAAGCTTTAAGAATAAAGTTGAGCAATTTCAGCTCTTTAAAGATAAACGGTAAAGAGACCCATATAAATATAAAACATACGTAAGTTGAAGCAAAAACAGATAGAGCCATAATATCAAATTGCAAAAACTGTCTTCCTCCTAAAAGAGGTGTAATTATTGTAAAAGAGAAAATATAAATTAGAACAAATACGTTTTTGTAAACTAGTTCGTTGTTTATTTTTTCTTTAAAACTCGTAAATAGAAGTATTAATGATCCAAATAGTATTAATACGGAAATAGCATTTAATACTTTATGAGAAATGAGCATCAGATCAACCAGTTGTGAAGTTTTTTCAGTAAGCTTATCCGAATATGTAAATAAAAAATATATTGAATCAGTAGAGGAAAATATATCCATGAAAAACTGTGGTGTTTCTTTTACATATTGAAACCCAACATATAAATAATCTCTTATTCTTGAGTAAGGAAAGAGTTGAGACCCTGACTGTATCTTTAATGACTCGAAATCAAGATTTATAAAATACTGATACCATGTAATAAAAAGTAAGGATGCAAACAAAGTCATCGATACAAAAAAATGTTTTTTATTAGAAATATTGCTTTTAAAGTTCTTTATTTTCAAAACTATCACAAAAAAGAAAAATACAGAGAACAGTATTGAATTTGATAAACCACCTAAGTACAGAGAGGCTGGAAGAACAGACACAAGAGGAAAGTACCAAAACAAGTAGTATTTTTTTTCAAAAACATAGTCAAAGATTGTCTTTAAAAAGAGTGCATTAATTGAAGTAATCATAAATTGATACCATATTGATGATGTAAGGTAGGTCAGGTAAAAACTAAACCCAATAAATGAAATTAAAACTAAGTTATAATCATAATTTTTTGAATAAAAAGCATAATAGATAATCAACATTTGAATCAAAGCTATTACAAACGATACAGTTGATAGTGAATCAAAAATTATAAGAAATTTTGATAGCACGATTGAAAGATTTGGGTTTGGCAGGCCCGTTGATGAAACATTTCCGAATGGTGAATCAAAAAGATTATTGACTAAAGCTAGCCATAAAGTTATTGATTCATCTTCCCTCCATATTGAAAGTTGTGACCATGAGTATTTAAAATAAACTAAAAAGAGTAATCCTATAAACAGCTTTGTAAGTTTTGTTCTATTGTTTAATAATTGCACAGTTCCTACCAATACATTTAAAAATCTAAGTTGACTATCAATTTGTAATTTCCAAATTCAATAACTTCAAAGTTTTGATAAATATTTTCAGGTAATTCTATAAATGAATAGCTGAGAAAAAACTGAGTATTTTCTTGAGTTCTATTTAGCCTGGCCTCTTGTAAATTATCTATCCCGTATTTCTTTTTTAATAAATAGTCAAATTCTCTTCCAGTACTATAAATATATTGATAGTAAGAATCTGAATAGTATGTTTCATTGAAATAATTAGACCATTCATATTCAAATTCAATTAAACCATAGTATATTGATATCTTGTCATCTACATATCCAGCTAAGAAATCAACTACTGCTTCTTTATGAATAACCGATTCATCTGCTACAGAATGCTCTAAACTTATTGAATTTTCAAATTCATTTTTGAGTTTGTATGTGGTAATTATATTTATTATTAAAAATGAGCATACAAATAGTACAAAGCTGGAATAAAATATTTTATTTAATTTGAAAATCAGGAAAGAAGTTGACCATAAATATATATATAAAATATAAGTTGAAGAATATATCATCAAACTACCTATATCAAAATCTAAGAAAGATCTACCCTGCCCAAGTAAGGGAGTTAAAACTGTATAAACGTAAATTAGAAATAAGGTAAAGATTGCCATGTGCAAATTTGTACTATTAATATATTTTTTAAATTTTGAAAAACTTATAACTGAACCAATAAAAATTGATGAAACTGAAAAGATATTAAATATCTTGTGATAGGGCAAAAATAGTCCTACTAAATTTTCTGTTGTTAAAGTAAATTTATCACTGTATTGAAATGGCCAATAAATATATTGTTCTTTTGAAAAAATCTCTAAGAAAAAATTAGGAAAGATTTTTGTATTTTGAAGTCCCAAATAAATATAATCTCTAATTCTTGAATAGGGGAAAAGTTGTGTCCCTGAATTTTGAATTTTTAAAGAATCAAAATCAATATTTGTAAAATACTGATACCAAGTAAAAAATAATATAAAACTTACTAAAGTAAATCCAATGCCTAGGTGATTTTTACTTGAAAAGTTGAGTTTAAAATTTCTAATATTAATACTTAAAATACTTAAAAAAATAATGAAATAAATTATCGTATTTGAAAATCCACCCAGATAAATTGATACTGGTAATATCGTGACAACCGGAAAATAGCTTGCTAAATAATATTTTTTATTAATAAAATACTCAAATACCAACTTTAAAAATAAAGCATTAAATATTAGAACTATCATATGCAATGCTATTGTTGAGGTTACAAATACGAAATAAGAACTAAAACATAAAAAAAGTGCGAGGATTATATTAAGTTTTCTTTCAGATGTTTTTAACAAATAATATATTGCAATACCCTGAATCGTGCTTAAGAAAAAGGATATTGTAATAAATGAATCAAACACGTTTAATAACTTTGATAAAATAATTGATAAATTTGGATTTGGAATTCCTGGAGATGAAACATTACTAAAAGGAGAATTGAGAATACTTTTAGTTAAAGAAATCCAAAGT
>MDSV01028371.1_pt1 | contig 28586 bp, 28 predicted proteins | sample 810851 | NCBI WGS metagenome assembly MDSV01 (sample SAMN05326640, study PRJNA326480) | marine metagenome | isolation source: seawater | place: Atlantic Ocean: North East | collected 2012 | reverse complement strand
TTGAACTTGGCTACCATGATAGCAATCGCCATAATGGCCGAAACGGAAGGCTATTCGCGCCTTCACCATTCAATTCACCTCAATCTTCACGAGAGAGCATTTCAATTGCATCTTCAGGACTGTATCCTAATCCTCCAACAGACCAAATGAGAGCCTGTTTGAGCCACGGCTGTACCATGGGGTTTTGCTTGGTAGGGTCCATAACTTCAATTGCATCAACGATATTTCTACTGGCGTTAAACAGTACTTCGTCAACAGGAATATCTTCGATTTCCAGTCTTCGAGCGTAGCGTTGGAATTCTTTAACAGCAACTGGTATTCGACGGCATTCAAGAGCGAATGTGGCGAAATCACCTATGTATTCGACGTTTTCTTCATCCATTTGCATGGCTTTTTTGTAAGCCATCATGATCTTTCCGCCAGGAATTACATCATCCTGTGCTTCAGTGTTTTTCATGTTTGCAAATTCAGCGTACATGTGGTGAACTTCTGCATTTGTTTTGTGGCTCGACATCAAATCATCGAGTTCTGCAATAGCGCCATCGAGGTCGCCGTTGCGCAATTTTTCAATCGGTCCTTGGAGTACTTTGTCGTCGCTCATATCATCGCCTCTATTTCGTCGGCACACTTACAGTTCTTGAAACCTATGTGTGATTACTGACTTTCAGCAATCTGGTCTTTCAAATCATTGAGTATGCCAGATTGACTGTGTCGCTGATGCATTTCATTCAATAGATTCTCAACCGATTTCCAGTTTGTTATGCAAAAGAATGAGAATTTAGGATCTGGTAAGTCTATTTTACGAGTCCTCTGGTATGTTATGAATGCGAAAAGTTTCTTGAAAATACTTCGAGTAACCTGTCCTTCAACAGTATTTGCGTCACCGCTTGGAACTGAATTTCCAGAAGCACCTGCGGAAATTGACATTGCCTCTTCACCAATTCCTAATTGGCTACCAGTATCACAAATTATTGTGTTGTATCCTAGCATTGCACCCATAAATGTCCTCTGAGTTCTAATCTCATTGATGTTGTCGAAAAGGATTCTCCTTCCGTCACCTGGGATGAAAAGGTGCTGAGTAAAAATTACTCTGTGATTGGTGATCGCATAGTGAAAGCTCCTCTGGTAGAAGATAGTCAGTGCAACAAACAATATTGACCAAAATAGTCCGAATGTGATATAATGGAAATCATCGAGAGGAATAAATCCACTTTCGATAATTCCTAGAGATTCCATGATGTTGTCTATGCTAAGAATCATTGGCGTGAATGCAACCAATAGTAGGTACATTGTACTCCACTTTCCACTGGTTGAACCGTTTAACATTCTATTGAACCAAGCAATTGCAAGCATAACAAATACGAATCCAAAGTTACCTACCTTTCCGAAAGTAATTATTCCTTGCATTATAGTTGAAAATGTCGAACCATCACTATCCCAGTTAATGTCAAACATCCAGTGTGCGAATAAGATTAGTAAAGCAATGCCATACATTGGTGTGAATGCAAAAATCGAAGGTTTGATGTCTTGTAGAATCTCTTCTTCGCTAGTAAGTCTGAATTTCTGCTTCAAAGATGCAGATGTTTCCGAACTTACTACTTCGGAGTCCTCCTTTTCCGGATTCTCTTCAACGATTTCTTCCTCAACAGATGGTTGCTCCTCATCGGACATAATGACCCTTCCTAATTGCTAACAATACATAGACGATGATGAACCTTGCGGCGATTTTGTCAGTGAAGTAGCCCCCAAGAGTGCTCAGCATTACCACGAACTACCCTCCAGTCAGAGCGAGTTCTAACTCCTTGTTCATCATCAATCTCTAATCTTGTTACATCCAAAGGGTACTCATTGTAAGTTAGATGCGACTTCATACCACCACGTGTTGGCTGATCAAATGTCCAATGCGCTCTAGTAACAGCTCTAGCCTCTATTCGAATTTCGGTGATTCCATTCCACATGTGAACGTGGAATGTAGGTAGGCCATCATTATCACAAGTTCTTTCCACTCTGACTTCACTAAATTTCTCGCTTCTCCCTCTACTAACGTCGTGAAACAGTCCACCCATTGATAGCGGTAAATGTGTGATGTCTCGGTTTTTCCACGGCCGTGAGTCTTTAGCAGTGATAGTTGGTGAAATGTGAGGTACAAACCAGTCGATGTAAGAGCCATCATCTAGATGCAGCATTCCCCAGAACCATGGTGGCGATGGGGCTTGAACACACACTTTCTGGAAGTATGATGTCCCAGAAGTTTCCTTTCCATCAATAGTACCTTTGCACAGGGCTCCGTGCAATCTTGAGATTCCATATCCCATGCCTAGTCCATATTCTGCTTGGGCTACTTTCATGCTAGACATCGCTTTATTCCAAGGTTCCATTTCCAAATTGAAATCACCGTGCTCAGTATCTAGACGTAACCAAAATTTCGATTCATCAGGAGTCAATCCCATCGAGAATTCTTTGCTTGTATGAGAGGCAACAACACCTCCTTTGTCGTGAGGCCATTGAGGGTGATCTTCTGCCAAGACAATGATTCTACTCTCTTCGAGAACTAATGGTTCAATCATTTTCTCACCATCATACCACCATGCTGCCACCATTCCATCCATTGCGATAGCTCCATCTTCGTCGAAGCCAGGTCTTCCTACTGGAGCCCATGGGTGTCCATTTACTTCGACAAGCGGATTGTCTTTAGTAGACCACAATACCATTAATTGCTTGCCAGCAGGGTTCCCTCCTTCATCATCTAGCATTACCAGCCACCACCACCAGTCCCATGTTAGGCGATGAATTGGAGGTAGGTTTTGCAACTTCCACAGGCTCGATAAGTCACCTTCGAACCTTTTCATTTCTGACATCAATCCACTTCCTTGCCTTTGAAAATGCTTTGACCGATGAACCACGACAATGCTCCTTGGAGTACCAGTACTAAACTAGAGATTACAAGTGCTAGCCAACTACTTACTCCCAAGTTTGAATCGCCGCTGAATGTTTCTAGAGGTACAGCAGCCGGCAAAGGCTTGTAATCCATTTCTCCAAGCCAATTCTCCTCACCTTGGCCCCCTCCCCAGAGGCCAGACTGAATCAACTGCCAATTATCAGGCCAGCATACAGCTACACCTGAATCTACAATGATCATACCCCAGCCGATTACTGAGAAGTACCTTATCGATGAATCTCCGCCTGTTAAGATTGTAACGAAAGCCATTCCTAACTCCCATGCTGCGAATAGAATTGCTAATATTACTCCGTTTTTCCATATTATTCCAAATCCACAGAATATAGTTCCATAGACTAATGATACAAGCATAGCAGCCCAAGCAATAGTCATCCAGACGCCAATATCTCCCCACCGGAAGAATCCATCCCCTGGGCCTGTGAAACCTGTAATTAGGCCCATGATTACACACAGCCCAATTATGAATGGCCATGTGATTCCAATATATCCTAGCATTCTGTAAAGAAGAACTTCACCTCGAGCTATTGGCTTTGCTAGCATGTAATGTATTGTGCCATCACTCATTTCTTCACGAATCAAACCAGTTGCCAAAAATAGAGGTAGGAATATACCTAGAAGGTAGACTATTCCAAATTTACCGATTCCCAGAATAAAGGCTCTATGTCCTGCTTCTTTCCCATATTTGTCCTCATCAGGGTCTTCGTCCACATTACTATCAGCGTCGATATTTATCGTGCCATTTAATTCGTCAATTGTTACGACAACATCACATTCTTGGTTGTTGTCATTTGTGTCTCTTTGACTGCTTGTATCCAGGTTTTCACAGTCGCCATCATCATCCTTCCCAACATAATTTTCACCATTCGAAAGTGTATCCCAATCAATATCATCTTCATTTATCCATTTTTCAGGAGGGTCGGGTTCCACCCAATCCGGGAATGATTGGTCCGACTCAGGATTAGTGCCCTCTAGTCTTTCTTGCCCGTCTGGATAGCCATCACCATCTGTATCAAAAGAATCTCCATCATTATCTACAGCTTCAATCTCTGAGTTCATGGCTTCAATGTAGAATAACAACATTAGGAAAATTGCTACAGATGCAGCGCCTAATACCACCCAGGTGGAGATTCTTGTGCGGTATTGCCGCATTGTGAATTCTGCTATAGCCGTAGATTTGCGGTCAAGTTTTGACCAAATTGTATCCATGCGATTACTCATAGTGAGCCCCCCGTTAGATACATCAAAATGGATTGAAGGTCATCGTCTGGATTATCAATTCCAGTGACTAATTGCTTGCTATTAACAATTATTTTAGGCAACTTTTTGTGAACTTCTCCGAGATGTTTTGTTTCAATTTGCAATTTCTCTGGCGACTTGAAAGTGATTCCAGTAACTTCATCCAGGTCAACGAAACTCTTTGCCAACTCACGAGGATTTTCACAATCGATAACAATCTTGTGCGGATGTTGATCCAGCATTTCTCTTATTGCATGTGAGTTGCCTAAAGCCAAAACTCTGCCTCTATGCAATATGACAATTTGTTCGGTAATACGTTCAATTTCATGCAATATATGGCTTGAAACGAGAACGGTTCTACCCATTGCTCCTAATTGCTTAATCACATTCATGATCGTTGTCCTAGCAAGAGGGTCACATCCTTGTAGAGGCTCATCAAGAATAATTAATTCAGGATCGTTAACTAGTGCGTGAGCAATTTTCACTCTCTGTCGCATACCTTTAGAGAACTGACCGATTCTTTTGTGCATCACTTCTTCTAGAGATACGAATGATAGAACTCTAGTAGCTTCAACAGCAGCCTCATCCCTAGTCATGCCGTGTAAGCGAGCAAATGTTGTGACGAAATCAAATGCAGTCATCCAATCGTGCAGTTTTTCATGTTCTGGAACGAATCCAACTCTTGAGTATGGTGCAGGGTTTTTCCATGGATCTGTTCCGAATAATCTGATGGCTCCCGAGCTCGGCTTTACTTTGCCCATCATCAATTTGAACATCGTTGACTTGCCCGCTCCATTCATTCCAAGGATGCCTGTGACACCACCTGATATTCCGAGAGATACCCCTCCAAGCGCATTTATCCTGCCATATGTTTTCGACACTCTATCGAACATTATTACTGGAATATTTGCAACAGGTTTCCACTCTTTGGTTTCAGCCTTGCCATGTTGAGTCATATCTGGCATCATTCTCTGGTCACCTCCAAAGAAGATACTCTATTTGCAAGGAGATAAAGTGCTAATCCATTAATCACAACTACTGATATTAAACTCCAAACCCATGGGTGATCATAAGTCATTTCCGTTCCAATTAATGCTTGACATACATGTGCTACTGCATCAAATGGCGAGATTACATAGAGGATGGACTTGTCGAATAGTCCATCGATTATTGCTGCCATTGAACGTGTTCCCATCAATATCGCAATCAGCCCAATTGCAGGGAAGAAACGCCCTCTTGAAACACTAGAAAGGGCTAATCCAATCGAAGTATATGTGAATGAAAGGATGATTCCACATGCAAATGTGGCAATGAATAACGGAAATGTGTCTATAATCCAGGCCCATCCTTTGCCCATAACCAATATGTCTGCAAAGTAGTATACAGCAAGAGTTCCATCAATTATGAAGAATAAAATTAGGCCTACAGATAAGAACTTCATGGCTGCATAGTCAAATCGATTAATTGGTCGAGAGAAGTACATTGCACTTGTCCCATGAGACCTATCTTCGGATATCATGCCACCAACTAGAAGGGCTGCTACAATTGGATAGTAGAGGATATTTCTGGGGAAGAATCCCATTACATGGCCATACATATTGTCTCTATTGACGCCCCAAATGCCATACAGTTCTGGCTCTCCAATCATGCCGAATAGCAATACCATTGCAACATCGGTCATCGATGCAATAATTACGAAAAATATGAACAATCTCGTAGGTATGTTCCAAGGCCTGTGTCCCTTTTTGAAAACACCTAGGATATGGTGGCGAAGAATGGCCCAGTTCCTCATCCATCTTGGGTTAAGTGTCCCTTCCCACGGCTTGTAAATCTGTTCAAAAATTTGTCCTTCTGGCACTGCAGCAACCTGTGCTCCCGCTTCATCATCACCGCTATCTGCCGACCAGGCAGCCTGCATCTGGCTTTTCCCAGTAACCGGAGCCTCTGCCCCAAAAGTTTCATCTTTGGATGAAACTCGCTCAAATGGAGTTTCAGAGGTTCCTTCTTCTTTCATTCAGACACCTCTCAATAGATCTTCAGAACTCTTGACGTCATGTCCTAATCGTTCCATGATAACCAGGAACAAATCTTCTAAACTAGCCTCATGGTCATGCATTCTTCTAACTTGAGTTCCTACTTCCGATGCTGCTTGAAGGATCTGATCATAGGTTTCATCTCCCGTGTGACCAACACGCATTACTCGACCCTCTCTTCGAACCTTCATGCCTCTATCAGTTAGCGTTTCTTCCATCTTATTAGCCGAGCCCCAAACATGAATCTCAACCTCTCTGTCGATTGCTTTTAGGTCCTCAATTTTACCTTGGGCTGCGAGTTTACCTTTATGCAATAAAACAATATTATCGCAGACTCTTTCAACATCGTCCATCAAGTGAGATGCCATTAATACCGAACGCTGACCCATGTTAACTGTAGTCTCAAGAGTGTTCAACATGAATTCTCTAGCAGTTGCATCCAATCCGTTACTCGGTTCATCTGCAATAATTAAGGAAGGATCGTGAATCAATGCACAAGCCAACTTTGTCGCTTGCTTCATTCCGGTAGAGAAAGTAGAGACTTGACGATATCTTTGTTCTCCTAGGCCAACGTACTCCAAGGCTTGGTGAGCCCTTTGTAGGGCAACATTAGGGTTCATGCCAATTAATTCCCCACTGTATCTAACCTGGTGAATCGCTTCCATTCCGGGATTTAGGGCATCATATTCAGGCATATAGCCAATCTTTTGTCTTATCAAATCCCCTTGGGTTCTGATATCAAAACCTAGAACTTTACCTTCACCAGATGTCAATTGGATTAGGCCAAGCATTGTTTTCAGGAATGTGGATTTACCTGCACCATTAGGGCCAAGTAATCCAGTAGCACCTTTTTCGATTTTGATATCTAATGAATCGAGTGCAACATGTGGGCCATATGCCTTAGTCAGAGCAGTCGATTCGATAATCAACTCTCTTACCATAGAAGATACACACTGAGACGGGCACTTGAATATGCCCCTTTCAGGGGCAGCCTTCTCTAACCTTTACTGCAATTCCTTTCTTGAAAGTTGACAGTTCACTGGCAGTAGATTGAGAACGTCCAATAGCTAACAATTTACCATCTGAATTGACAATTAAAACGGTTTCTCCAGGCCTTACCCAAGGGTCACATGCTAACACAAATCCATGCATCACATTCCTACCTTCATTTACAAATGGCTCAGCATCACTGTCAACAACTACCCACGCTGGACCTTGTCCTGGATGGAATGAGAAATCGTTAGTGGCGAAATCAGTAGGTGTTGCCAATTTTCTCAAAGAATGAAGTTTTCTTGCTCCTTCAACTGTCAGGGACATTCCTCCTTCTGCTAGTCTTGGAGAGAATAAATGCAATCCTTCGGAATTGATTAGATTACGAATTCTGTTTGTTCGACTCATTACGAATGTCGAATTTTCACATAGTTCAATAGCATCCTGTAAGTCAACATTGTACATTACACACAACTTATCAATTATCTGTCCTTGCTTTTTCAGGTCTGGAGTTCTGTCCATTGGTTCAATTTCTAACTGCTCGAATACCCGGTTATGCAACTCCTCAGTATCAGATATGTCGACAGCGATTATCTTGCGGTCATATATTCCGAGCCGCTGTAATTCTCTCTGTATCCACGCATAGTCTGGTTTTCTTTTCCATAACCATTCTGGGCCCTCAATATGCGCCCAAGGGTTGAGGTCTTCAAGCCCCCAAGGTACTAATCCAAGCGGTGTTTGAACAAATATTTCCATGTCGTGAGAATAGATTCGTTCAACTAAATCGCCTATTCTTTCACGCCATGGTGCACTTGCTCCGTGAAATATAATCACATCTCCTGATTTCCGAGATTTCCAGCGAGCAAATAGCCGCCTTCTTGCCATTTCGACATGTGGCCTGTGATGAGTGTCTGTACCCCCCCAAGATTCACCTCCATTACGTGGCGTATATTGTGAGTGAACAAGCCAGTCCCAATTGCCTTCCCATTTTCCTCTCTCACTACCCGTTTCTTTTGACGCTGAAATTTCGTCTAAAATTAGAGGGTCCATAGATGATCGTGCAGGATTGGTAACAATCCACAAGAAAGCTTCTCGGAGTGCAGGATGCTCGTGACTTCTTCTTTCTGCAAGTCTCCAAATCGTACCATCTCTGACTGCTTGCCGGCACCTTGACATTTCTTGCAACGTGACTTCTAAGTTGTATTTGGAAAGTAAAATAGTTCGTTCTTGCTTATCCATTGCTCGTACTTCTGCTGGTGAATAGTTGGTAATTGCAGGCATAAGAATTGGCCATTCTTCAATATCTGATATCCTTTCAGTGCCCCAAGGAGTCAGTAGCCTTCCATCTCTAGCAAATAATACATATGCGGCCGAATCGAAAAGATCAGCCCCCATTGCAACTAGCATTGGAAATAACATCGGATGCCCACATCCAAACATATGAACTGGACGATTTGGTGCTAGATTCGATTTACATGCTAACATAATTTTAGCTAGATCTCGATATTTTTGTTGTTCCATAATAGGGACAATTCCTCCAATTGGGTGGATACTGAAATTTAATCCACTCATCGCGATTGAACTCTTGACCCTTAAATCGGGGAATAATCCCCCCTGTATCGGTCCATTCAGCATTACATCTCCTGCCATATCGATAGATATCTGACCTCTTTCAACAGTCTCGTCAACAGCCCTTTCAACTTGAGAATATGTCATGTCAGGTCGTGTGAATATATCCAGCATAGTAGCAATATCTACACCAATATCTTTCTGGAATTTCACAATCTCTTCGACACCGACTTCTACATCTCCGTAGACATAGGATTGGAATGTCCCCGAATCTGTCATAATTACTCCTGGGAAATCTATCAATGAATGCACTCCTTCCTCGAGTGCTTTTTCTTTAAGGCTCTCGTGTTTCCAGATGACATATGAATTAGTAATGAGCGCTTGAATACCATATTTGTCCCACATTTCACGAGGTTCAATCGTCCTGATATTTGGATTGATTACTGGAAGTAAACATGGAGTTTCGAGAATACCGTGGGCTGTGTGTAATTTACCCAGTCTTGCTTGGCCATCTCTAGCAATTATCTCGAAGCGTCCATTGTCTTTCTCGCGGCAACTTTTGGGGTCCTTCCGCCGGCCGTCCTGCCACTTCATGAAGACCCGTCCCTAGTATTCTGCATCAACCTTGTTGTCAAAGGTTGAGACGTTTAGCCAATAATGTAGCTAGATGATTTTCGATAGAACGAAGGTGCCCAGTTAGTGTTACTCTAGATATTCCAATACTAGATGCAATATCTGCAGGGGATGCACCTCTTGGGTTTTCGTAATATCCCATTTTCCACGCTGCTGCAAATGCAGTAATTCTGGCTTCAGTAAGATCCTTTGTGAAATAATCCACATCGTCAGGTGTAGAGTCGACTACAGATATTGAGTTTGGTTCCCTCCACTGCCTCAGCCCTTCTACCATGCGCTTACATCCCTCTGGTGAGCCTCGAATGATTACTACTGCTTCACTACGGCCAATGCATGAACCTGGCACTACGACAGCAGTTTCAATAGTAGCACCGATTAGGCCAAGATCGTGATAATTTCGCACAACTGCTGTGTGAATAACGTGCCCCTTCTCTTCCCTCACAGATAGAACATCTTCAACGGCCATGAAACTAATATCATTGATTGAATCGATGACTTGCCCTTCAATCATCTTTATCTCAAAAATTTGGCGGAGATATCCTTCTTCTTCATCTCTCCAAATTGTACCCATGAGAGTAATTCTTTCACATATGTTGAGAAGTTCTCTGAAATCACTACGCATCATTTGTGCGCCAGAATACCTTACTCGAACTTCCCGCATGCTTCAAACTAATTGCACCATTATTTGATTGTGCGGCCGGCAATCATACGAAATCCACTTTTCCATGTGCCAAAATAAACTCTCGTCCCAAGTCATCAAATGTGTCTAATAGGCTGGAACAGAAACTAATTTTTACAATCTCGTCATCATTTTCTAGATCCTCTTTTACGCCTTGCAAGGTCCCTGGTGCAGCACCGCAAGACAAGCAAGCTCCTGTCAAATCAAGAACAAGTGACAACCCCGAATCTAAACTTTCTTTACTCGTAACTGCAATTCCTCCTCCGTGCCCATCTAGTGCGGCTCTAACAGGCCCTAATCTCGCTAATAGAGAAGGTACCAAATCTTCGACATCATGTAATGATTTATCCCTTAAAATTTCATCCTGTTCGGAATCAGTTGTCTCAGCAATCCTCTTGTTTGCTTCTACTTCCATTGCAGCAGCAGCCTCCCTGCGATATTGCTCCAAGATGTCGTCATCCATGGGTCTGCGTTTCGTTTGCTATTCAATAACTCTCGCTTTGCGAGTTATAACGCCGTACAGTCCTTGATAAAGGGGAGGCGGTAGCGGATAACATGGGAGACGAGGTGCTGAGCATCAACGACATCTACGTAAGTGTGGAGGGAACAGAGATTATCAAAGGTCTTTCCATGACAATTAACATAGGCGAAGTTCATGCTATAATGGGGAGAAATGGCTCCGGTAAGTCAACTCTTGCCAATGTCATTATGGGCCACCCTGCCTATGAGATTACATCTGGTTCAGTCAAATTCAAAGGGGCTCCATTGGAAGAAATGGAAGTCTTTGAGCGTGCCCGCGCAGGTATGTTCCTTTCTTTCCAATACCCCTCCTCTATCCCTGGTGTTCAAGTTGGTACATTCTTGCGTAAATCAGTCTCAGCTGTTCGTGGTAATGATGCTCCAAGTGCTAGAGATTTTAGGAAAGAACTCAAATCACATATGGAGTCTTTGAATATGGATCGTTCATTCCTCTCAAGGTATGTTAATGATGGATTTAGTGGTGGAGAGAAGAAGAGGCTAGAGATTCTTCAAATGTTATTGTTAAACCCAATTCTCGCTCTATTAGATGAAACTGATTCAGGGTTGGATATCGATGCGCTGCGTGTCGTTTCAGATGGAATTAACAGTGTTGCCCCAAATGCCGGATGCCTTCTCATAACTCACTATGAACGTTTACTAGAACATGTCAAGCCCGATTTTGTACATGTTATGATTGATGGGAAAATAGTCAAAACCGGAGATGCAACTCTCGCAGGTAAATTAGAAGCCAAGGGGTACGATTGGCTAGAAGCATGAGGGTGAATGAATGTCAGGTAAATCAGCAAGGGACGCAGTTGGCGATTATCGTTATGGTTTCCACGACCCAGAGGTCGCTACAATTCGTTTTGACAAGGGACTTTCCGAGCAGGTGGTTAGAGATATCTCCGAACTTAAAAACGAACCAGAATGGATGACTGAAATCCGTGTAAAAGCCTACAATCGTTTCATGGAAATGCCTATGCCAAAGTGGGGTAACTGCAACATGCTAGAGCAGATAGACTTTGATTCTGTCACTTACTTCCTACGTTCATCAAAAGGAACAGAAAACAACTGGGATGATGTCCCTGATGACATTAAGAATACCTTTGACCGCCTAGGAATACCAGATGCTGAGCAAAAGTGGCTTGGTGGAGTAACTGCTCAGTACGAGTCCGAAGCAGTTTACCATTCGATACGTGAAGATCTTGAAGAGCAAGGAGTAATATTCCTAGATATGGATTCTGGTCTGAAAGAGTATCCCGAAGTTGTGAAGAAATATTTTTGCTCAGTCGTTCCTGCAAGCGATAACAAATTCTCAGCACTAAATACTGCAGTTTGGTCTGGCGGTTCTTTCATCTATGTCCCTAAAGGAGTCCATGTTGAAATGCCAGTTCAGGCTTATTTCAGAATTAACGCCAAAAACATGGGGCAATTTGAGCGCACTCTAATAATCGCAGATGAGGGCTCCTCTATCCATTATGTTGAAGGATGCACAGCGCCTACTTATTCCACTGAATCATTGCATTCTGCAGTTGTTGAATTAATCGCTATGGATGGTGCAAAGATACGCTATTCAACCGTTCAAAATTGGTCAGCTAACGTTTACAATTTAGTTACAAAAAGAGGAGTTGCGCATGCTAATGCAACCATTGAATGGGTAGATGGCAATATCGGGTCCAAATTGACAATGAAATATCCTGCTGTCCTTCTCAAAGGAGAAGGTGCTCATGCAGAAGTCATTTCAGTAGCTTATGCCGGAAAAGGCCAGCACCAAGATGCGGGTGCTAAAGTGCACCATTTAGCACCAAATACAACATCAAATATTTTGTCTAAATCAATCTCCAAGAACGGGGGGCGTTCTTCATACAGAGGTATGCTTCAAGTTACTCCTAAGGCTAGTGGGTGCCGCTCTAAGGTAGTGTGTGATGCACTAATGCTTGATGCAGATAGTCAATCAGACACATATCCTACTATGGAGGTTGGAAATTCTAGTGCAGATTTAGAACACGAAGCCAGTGTTTCAAAAGTCAGCAATGATCAACTATTCTATCTGATGTCCAGAGGGCACAGCGAAGATGAAGCAATGGGGCTGATTGTGAATGGTTTCTTCGAACCTTTTACCCGTGAGTTACCAATGGAATACGCAGTCGAACTCAATCGTCTTCTTGAATTGGAGATGGAGGGTTCAATTGGATGATGCTTTATCCTGAAATACCAATTCCACCTCGCTCTGAACACCTCTGGCGCTACACTCCTTGGAGGAGAATACATCCGACTAAGGTCGCAGACATGCCTCAATCTAGTGTTATCAAATTCTCTCTAGGTCAGGACTCAGAAATTGAGGGGAGTGATGAGATTGGTCGTTCTTTCATCCACTCAATCTCAAATGTATGTAAGGAAATATCTCTTACCAACGAATCTAAGGAATTAGATTTGAGATGTGGGGGGCACATATGCGCAGGGGAATTGAACATCAAATCAACCGGTGATTCTTCCCTTATCATTCGATTAAGTGGTGATTCTGGTTGGACTGGAATTAGAATTCTTGGTGATGTTTCAGGTCGCCTCTCGGTAGCAGTAATCAACGACTTGTCAACCGATGGCCATCTACTTCGCTGCGAAGATTGGGTAGTGAATCGTGATTCCGTATTGGAGTTTTCTACGCTCTCAACCGGAGGATTTCTCGTAAAATCAGATATCCGTATCAAACTGGACCAAAACGGTGCAGAAGTAAGAGGGGGAATTGCATCAAATGGTCATGGAAGTCGCCACGATGATCACCATGTGGAAATCGACCACAAGATAGGACACACCCAATCCTCTCTAGTAATGCATGCTGCTTGTAATGACTTATCTCATTCTGTAGGGACTGGATTGTTGAGCATTAGAGATGGTGCAAACAAGAGTGACGCAGGACAAGTTTTCCGTAATTTACTACTTTCAGAAAAAGCTAGAGCAGAAGCAATTCCGGAACTAGAAGTACTCGCAGATGATGTGAAAGCAGCCCATGGGGCAGCAAGTGCTCCAATCGATTTCAATCAACTTCATTATCTTCAGTCAAGGGGATTATCTGGCGATGAAGCATCTTCATTAATCGTTGAAGGGTTTCTAATGGATGCATTCAGAGATATAAAAAATCAAGATGTTATTGCAGCATTGAGAACTAGGCTTTTGGTGCACCTAGAGTGTCTGATTAATGGGTGATTAAATGAAGCAAGACTTCCCTATATTTTCACGTCTAGTTAATGGTAAACCATTAGTCTATCTTGACAACGCTGCAACAACTCAGAAACCTTCGTGTGTTATCGATGCGATGTCTGAATTTTATTCGGTTTCGAATGCAAACGTTCACCGCGCAGTTCACACTCTTGCAGGTGAAGCTACAGAAGGATACGAAGAGTGTCGTAAATTATTGAAGCAGAGGTACAACGCAGAATATGCAGTTATTACCAGTGGTACTACGGAAGCCATCAATCTGGTTGCTCATGCTTGGGGTAAGCATAACTTGAGCTCTGGTGATGTGATTGTTCTGACAGAGATGGAACATCACAGTGACATTGTTCCTTGGCAAATGCTAGCTGAGAAAAGTGCGATTGAAATCAGATATGTGCCTGTGACTAATGGAAAGTTAGACATGGATGCTTTTGAAGTCGCGCTCGAAGGAGCTAAATTGGTTTGCGTAGTCCATACCTCCAATGTTCTTGGTGTTAGAAACCCAGTCGAGGATATCATCGAATTATCGAAGTCAGTAGGTGCTAAGGTGTTGCTAGATGCTGCACAAGCAGTCCCTCATGAACTAATTGATTTCAGAGAACTTGGTGCCGACTTTATGGCATTTAGCGCCCACAAAATGTGTGGCCCTACTGGCATAGGAGCATTACTTATCAGCAATGATGCATTTTCAGAAATGGAGCCATTTATGGGGGGAGGGGATATGATTGATACCGTTACCTTAGAAGGTTCAACATACCAAACTAACGAGCATAGGTTCGAAGCAGGAACTCCTAGAATCGCAGAAGGTGTTGGCTGGGCAGCAGCCCTTGAGTGGATATCGAATATCGATCTCGAAGCCCACCATGCCCGTTTATTGTCGATTGCCTCAGATGTTGCAGAACAACTTAGCAATCGCGGTATGTCTGTTTATTCAACACTGGGTCCTGGCGATGCAGCTGTAGTTTCTTTCACGCATCCTACAATTCATCCTGAAGACTTTGCACGTCTTTTAGATGCGCAAGGTGTGGCTGTTAGAACCGGTCATCACTGTGCTCAACCTCTCATGGAAAAGTTAGGTGTTAGTGGTACAATTAGGGCATCATTCTATCTCTACAACGATGTATCAGATGCTGAAGTATTTCTTTCAGGAGTCGACAGAGTTTTGGAGGCAATGGCATGAGTTGGCCTGCCGCAATACAAGAGCTAATCGAAGAGTTTCAGGATATTGATGAGCAATTTGAACGCCTCGAAGTTCTGATGGAATTTTCTGAAGAAGTAGAAGAACTTCCTGTAGAAAGTTGGAACGAAGAAAATTTAGTTAAAGGTTGCCAATCAATTGCCCATATAGAAGTCGAGATGATAGAAGGTAAGGTTTGGATGAAAGCCGCTGCTGATGCTAAGATGGTTCAAGGATTGCAGGGGATATTATCGATTGCAGTAAATGGTTCTACACCTGAGCAAGTTCTGGAATTGACACCCGAATTTGCAGAAGAAGCAGGAATTTTAAACAGTTTAACTCCATCAAGGTCCAATGGATTTAGAACTATGTTCGACATGGTTCAAAGAAATGTTAGAGAGGCGATATAATGGCGACAAAAGATGAAGTTTTGACAGCTCTAGATGATGTTGAAGACCCAGAATTAAAATTGTCAATTGTTGAATTAGGATTAGTTTACGATGTTCGTTTTGAGTCTAAAGATGGCCTCGAACATGCCGAAGTGGACATGACTCTGACAAGCCCAGGGTGCCCTGCTGCTGCTGAAATAATGGCAGCAGCTCATCGTGCAGCGCTAAATGCTGTTGAGAGCGTTCACATCAATTTAGTATGGTCACCAAGGTGGGACCCTAAAATCCATGCATCTGAAGATGCTAGAATGGATATGGGGATTTGGGACTGATCAGAGATAGACTTCTTTGTGATGAATACTGTTCTTTGGCCCCATACGATTTTTGCGGATTTCAGCAACGTACTCCTTACCTTCATCATTTCTACAGTAAGTGATTTCACTGGTTCCAATGTAGTAATTCCAATGTTTTTGGAATATCTCTGCTCTTTCTTTTGTATTTGCAACAATAGATGGTATCTTGTGATACATCTGGACACTTCGTACGGCTTTCTTCAAGAACTTAGCAAGAACTTCTGGTAATAATTTCGAAAGCCAAGTGTGGCGCATGTGCATTGCTGGACGACTGATGATATACCTTGGATTATCAAGAGGGCCAAGAACTTCTTCTAGGGCTTTAGTGAATTTCTCAGTTTCCTCTTCAGTCGCATGTTCAAGGTGGAACCTTAACCATCCACCTCCGCGATTACCTCCGGATGCCTTACAATCTCTATCAATTTCTCCCAAATCACCGAGAGTATCTACAATTACTTTTGATATCTCCAACATTAAGGATTCATCAGTCCAAGGACGCTTGTTAATTCCGAATTTGAATCCACTACTAAATCCAGACTCTAGTTTTGCTTCTACTGCAGAACTAGATTTTACGTTAAATGGCTGGCCAATACCCCAAAGTCCACGGACATGAGGGCGGTTTGCAGCACGGGTTAGCATCTCTTCATTGAATAATTCCATTCCTTCGTTCACGCCTTCTGGTTTTGCATCATTGAATGCTGCATGAACGTGCCCAACTCCTTTTTCGATAGTCCCGTCATCACAAACTCCATACAGTTGCTTGTGCTTTCTCTTGAATCGGTCGTAATCATCGAAACCTTTGGTAAACTCTTCTGCTAAGCACACAATATCCCAATTGTTTGCGACCTTCTCTTTCCAAGTTGAATCCAATCTAATAGAGCGTCCCCGAAGTTGGTTTATGCTCATACTGGTAGTGACTGTGGTCATGTCGATTAGGACATTGATTCGAGATGCATCCCACCCTTCACCGAGCAAACCTCTAGTTCCAATCAAACATTTTGTCAAACCTTCTTGGAAGAATTCTGTTATCATTAATGAATAATATCTTGGAACCCAATCCTTGCCTTTACCGTGTATCTCATGATACCCTTCATGGACATGATCCTCTAATCTGATATCAACTTCATTTTCAGAAATCCATAGTTTAGCCCGTGTCATAAATCGCTCAAACAGGTCATCATCAACTAGTACAGTGCTGCCTGTCATCAGTATTGGATCAAGAGAGTCCCCCTCCGGATGAGCTACCATTGAACGGAAAACAGCAATCGCTCCACCAGCCTCATCATCCAGAATTCCATCAACTAACGATGTAGCAGATGTCTTTTCAAAATCAGTTACAATAACTGCTCTAATCGAATCCCCTAATGTGTTAATTTCTGTTGAAAATATTCTGGTCAGAGCAGAAACTTTGGATGATGAATATGCCATTACTCTTCCAACAGGTGATGCACATGGTCTTGATCCAGTTTCGGTAATTTGGATGCCGAGAAGTCTTAATCTGGACACGACCGATTCGGACAATCGATGGTCTTCTTCATCTTTTGATCTCCTCAGGCCATGTCTGACATATCGGCTGAGAACAGTTCTCAGCATACTCATTCTTGTCCATGATTCGTCATCGACATTCATCACAATTTCAGGAACATCTTGCGGTAATTCTGTCATTGAGGATTGCAAATATCTTCTGGCATCATCAGCAAATGCTGGATATTTCCTGTAGAATTCTTTCCAGTCCATTGGTTTCCCGCCGGGGGATTTTCTCTTAGAAAGCGACTGAAACAACCAACTGTCCAAATCTAGAACGCGCTCCGGGTCCTTCGAAAGGTCTTTTTCACGTAACTCGACTAGTAAATCCTCAAATTCAGAATCAACTCCTGCAATGTATTGCAATTCCTTCGAGTCAGGTCTTACGAAATAGCATAAATCTTGGTAAGGAGCAAGGTTAGATTCTCTTACCAACGCAGGAACCGGAACTTCATAGTCCACTGGGCCGAAAAATTCCTCATATCGATTTGCATCTTCTTCATCAAAATCTTCGGGAACTGGTGGTGTCGCTGTTAATCCTAGAACTACAGGATTCCCAAATAGTTCCTTGACTTCTGTTAGAATCCTGCCCCAATGATGCATTAGGTGATGGCATTCGTCTAAGATAATTAGTCCAATACCTATCTGTTTCAAACGTTCGAGGTTTTCTTTAGCGCTTTTTCCTAAAATCGAAAGTGCATTGCCTTCCTTTGCGACCATGTCTCTAACTTTCTTTCTGTATGTGCCTAACCTTGCATCATAATAATCTCGATTCCTTTCTTTGAGATCATTTTGCCATGCAGTACAAGATTCATAATCATGAGCTTCACCCTCACTAATTAATTTCTCAGCCCACAGAGTTAGGGCCTGAGTTTCAATATCTTCTCCTCCCTTTCCTGGTGCTGTAATCGATTGATATGTTAGGGACGTTAGCAATCCCGGATTCTTTGAATCGGTACTGATGAAGTCATCTTTTCCATCTAGGTCGAATAGAGATGTTCTTGCAGCCCATTGTGCTTGAATAGCAGAGTTTGGAGACAGTACCAATGCGGGCTTTTTGACTAAATCAGCCCAGACATAGAGGCCAAGAATTGTCTTTCCAGAGCCAGGAGGTGCAACTATGTGCAATCTGGTTGCACCAGATTCAAGTTGAGGAATTATCACTTTGCTAGCAGCATCTTGAGAAGGTCTCAATTTACCAGTGAAGTGAATATTGCCAAAATCCGGAAGTGGTTCTGGCATGGGTTGGCTACTTGTTCACAGTTTATGACGATAAGCCCTTTACTCGGAGTCGCTTTTACCCATGCGATAAGCATCGATTACAGCTCTTGCTATTGCTTCGGGATCATTATTGATTTGCTTATCAATTTTCACTCCTCCCATCAAAGAATCGCCAACCATAACTGAGTCGGTCATAGAAAGCGATTTAGTTTCGCCATCTTCAGTCTTAGAATTCTCAGAAATCATCTTGTCAAAGTTTGATTTTGATTCCTTGATTTGTTGAATTTCGACATCTTTTACTTGGACTTCCTCTTCTAGAGAAACTACTTTTTGTTTTGTTTCATCTAATTCAAACTTCAGATGTTTTGCAGCATCTATTGCCTTTTCTAATTCGGCTTCCATAGCTTGCAAAACAGTTTCAAATGTAGCGGGCTGGCTAGGTAATTCTTGAGTTGGCATTGCCCGTGAACCTCTTGTGTCTTTCCAAGAACCATCATTGTTCTCAACCATTCTGCCTAGTAGCAAATCTACTCTTGCCTGTTTCAAGCGTTGACTAATCTTCACTTCATTGACTAATGCCCAAGATAAACAGATCATGCTGAGCATCCCAAATACGAGATATGCTATGTGATACTTTCTAGTGATGCGTGAACCTAACATTAATGATTCAAAAGAAATCTCATGCTCAAATGTGGTCATTGTAACTAATGCTTGCCATGTATCAACTAATGCAAAGGCAAGTATTGCCGATATTGCTAATCCGTGGAGGTTGCTCCATAGCGAATCTTTTGTAGCTAATATCTCCCATTCTAACTCGTTGTAATGCTTTACCCTGGCCTTTGTTATCAAGTACACGAACAAACAAAATGCAAGAACACAAGCAGAATACATCGAGAAATCAAACCAAGAGTTCATAATTAGCCTACTGAACAACATGTATTTATTCTTTGATTCAATATTCAACAATTTTGACTGTTGCGCTTTGAAAGTTGTCTTTCGTAGGAAGGCCAATCCGAATATTCACGAAAGAAGCATATTTATGGGATAAAATGATATTCAGAGACCAAACTCCATTAATTGATGAAACGTTGCGATAAGTGTGGCAGAACCTCGACATTGTCATGTAAAAGATGCCGTAAGCCACTATGTAATTTTCACTCAAAAAATGGTGTTTGTGAAAATTGTAATTGAGGGGCGGTTCACCTTTTGATAATTATTGAAAGAATATCACCATCTTTCAGACTATGTTCCAATCCCACCCTTTGCCAGTCAAACTTAGCAGATGGCCCCTTCACTCGTGCGAATCTAAATTTCCTTACGAAATCCCTGTGCAGATTGTTACATACATTTCTAACAGTAGAGTCGTCCTTGACGATTAGAGGTTCTTCCATGTCTGCTTCTTGGCCTTGTGGCTTTAGAAAGATACTCATGAAACCTAAGTTGTCATAGATGAAATCCTTCAACTCATCTAATCCTGTGCCCTTGAATGCAGATATTCGCATAATCGGCCAATCTTGAGGAAGTGCCTTTTCTGCTGAAACGATTTCTTCCTCTGAGGCTATATCGATTTTATTTACTGCAATTACAGATTTTGAATAGATTCGGCTACCTGCCAAAGTATCGACTAACATCTCAGCAGTAGTATCCTTCCTTAGTGTTACAATAGCAGATGTGTAACCGAATGATCGAATAATTTCACCCATCTCTTCAGGAGTTAGATGTGTTTGCTCAACAGTGGTTCTAACATCGATACCACCTTTGTCGACTCTCTTTACGAATACAGGAGGTTTAGTCTGATTAAGCCGAATACCAGCATTTTCTAATTCGCGATGTAACACACGGAAATGGGCATCTTGGAACGGGTCTACAATGTAGAGAACCATGTCGCATGATCTGATTACTCCAAGGATTTCCTTTCCTCGACCCTTGCCTTCAGCAGCTCCTTTAATCAAACCAGGTAAATCCAGAATCTGTATTTTAGCGCCTCTGTGTTCCATCAACCCAGGAATACAGGTAAGGGTTGTGAAAGCGAAATTTCCAGCTTCTGATTTGGCATCGGTTACCTGGGTAATCAATGTGGACTTTCCAACCGACGGGAAACCCACCAATGCAACAGATGCATCACCAGACTTTTTGACTTCGAAACCTTTCGCAGGCCCTGCTGCTTTTGCAGAGGCAGCAGCCTTTTCTTCCTTAAGTTTAAGTTGTGCAATTTTAGCCTTTAACTTACCAATGTGTGCATTAGTAGCCTTATTTTTTTGAGTCTTATTTATCTCATCATAGAGAGCCTGAATTTGCTCTTTGATTGTAGCCAAAACACACCCTCCTGTTCCACTCGGGTGGCTGAGCATTCTTGAATGCTTTCAGCGATGTTGGTAAACTAAGTCCCGATGCAATGATGAGTGTTATCTGCTACGGCTAAAGCATGGGGATAGATATGCGCCTTCATCTGGTTGATGGGGATGTGCTATTAGATGTCCTAAATATGAATTGGGAAACTCTTGTTTCAAAGTTTAATGATCTCTCTATCAGGGAATTACGACCAAAGTTAGACTCGAAATTAAATCGTGACTTTGATATTGATTGTGAAGCAGAATTCTTGGACTTAGCAGAGTCAATTGATGATGTTGGAACAGTCAAGGAAGTATTGTCAAAAAACTCTTCATATGACGCACTATTGAAGTTAATCGAGTGGTCAAGTATTGGATATTGGGAAGCATGGGAAGGGCGTTGTTTCATCTATCTGGAAAATGCTATTGAAAGAGAAATACCCGATGTTGAAGAAATGTATTCTCATGAAACATGGTCCGAATTACGATTGGCACTTTCATCAATGGGCGAATCTGAATATTCAGAGAAAGTCTGTGAGAATTGGATGCAAAGGCGTACGGATTTAGGAGAAACATTGGACGAAAAAAAGGATCCGAGAATTATTCCTACATTCGAAGCACACGACCGCACTTCTAGGTTGTTGCACTATGCGGTTAACAAAACAGGGTACGTGCAAATTTTGGGCCGCGACCATCTAGAATCAAGACAATGGGGACATGGAGATTGGAATCTCGCATATCTGTTGGATTCGTGATGTTCAAAAACTGGTTACTGGTGGAATGTTCATGGACGAAGACGAAGTTGTTGCTGAAACTACTGAAGATTCCGAAGTTGAAGAAGTCGTTGTAGAGGAAGTAGAAGATGTGGACCCTCTTGCAGAAGCAATTGCTAGAGCTGAGGCTGCTGAGAAAGAAATTTCATACAGGGATGCAGAAATTCAAAATGTTCGAAAAAGATTCATGGCTGAAAAATCCGTTGCAATCCAATATGGTGGCATGGGAATGGCTCGAAAGATGCTCAATATATTGGGCGACATAGACCGAGCACTATCTGTGAATGAGGACGATGTGCTCTCGCTAATTCGTTCTAAGATGTGGTCCGAACTTTCTGGTGACGGGGTAACGAAAATCGAGACTAAAGGTGAGAAATTCGACCCCACTAAAATGGAAGCAATTACCGCAATACCGCCTTCAGATGAATTCCCTCCGAATTCTGTAATCGATGAACTTGAAGCAGGATATCTCTACAAAGATAGAGTACTAATGCCTGCTAGAGTCGTGGTTGCATCCGATCAATAATCGTTAACGGTTTTGATTGAGATTTACCACACCAACTTCTAATCTTTCATGAGTTGGATGAACTTCAACCATCAAAACTGGAACTGAAAGATATTCTGCAATATCTTCTGCCACAGATAATGGGAATTCAATACGTTGGGTTGCTCCATCATATCTTATCCATTCTTGGTGAAGTCCGAGAGTTTCAGTCAATTCATCAACATCCTCTGCTGCATCTTCTAGTGGGCAAGGAATTGCTCCAAAAATAATTGTATCATCTTCTGAAAGAACCTCATATGGTCTCAGAGTCGCTTCTCCTCTTCTCCTGAAACGGTTTCTTAGTTGTCCTGCATCTTTGTAGGTGGCTGTGCAGAATTTGACGTGGAAGTCCAAATCTTTAGCTGCTTCTTTGAGTTCTATGGCCAATGAAGCTGAACCCTCTGCAGCAGCAGTAATACCTCCTGCTAAATTGAATCCACGTACATCCATATTCTTTTGATTTCCAACAGTAATTTCTAATTCATTGAGGTTAAGAAATGATACCGGTGAATCATCTAGTTGTTTTAGCAACAAGTGCATTTTGTCGCCTTTATCCGGTTCGGCAGGTAACTCTACCCCTACATAGATACCAGCTTCTGAAGCTGCAGTCACAGATTCGAAGTAGCGGTCTAGCGATAAATCGAGAAGGTGGAATCTTAACTCGTCAAGACCCGCTTCACCCAAAGCCTTGGCCTGGTCTGGTTTTATCGGAATAGATGTGTAACAGTGAATATGATGTTCAGGGCCAAATGCACTTTTCAGTGCCACAATTGCCTCGATGGTTTTATCGAAATCAAGCATAGGATCCCCTCCCGTAATACCAGTTCCAGTTGCTAGCATGGCCTTTCCTTCTTCGATTACTTCATCAAAATTTGAACACCGTCTTTCGTTCGCAAACATGTCTGGCGTTTCCCTACGATTATCCGATAGAGGGCAATAATCGCAACCCCAGTGGCACTTACCAGTGACAAACAATACCAATTTACTTCCTTGTTGGCACTGGATACAGCCTTCTGCTTCGCCAATTTCAGGCGGAGCAACCTCACTTGCCATTTTGAGTTGCACAACCAATCGGTCATGACCCTATGGTTTGAACTCACTGGTCGTCAACTATCGACTAGCCGTATTCAACAACCAAACATGGAATCTAATGTCATCGGTGAGTTCAGGATGAAATGTGAGTGCCATAATGTCGTTCTCGAGCACTCCTACAATTTCATCACCAAGCCAGGCAATTGGTGATTTGCTGCCCTTAGTGAATCGTGGGGCTCTAATGAAAACTCCTTGAAATTTGGATTGACCATTGAGGTAAACATTGATTTCGGATTGGAAACTTTCTTTTTGACGACCAAATGCGTTACGCTCAATCTCTGTTTCAATCAATCCCTGCTGTGATAGCAGTATTGCTCCAGCACAAGTCCCCAATACTGGTATTTTTTTATCCTCAATCCATTTCCAGATACCGGAGTAGAGATCTTCTGAACGACTAGCAATTTTCATTGCAGTTGTTTCACCTCCTGGTAAAACTAAGGCATCAATACCTTCTACATCAGATGACTTCCGAAGTTCACGAATTTCAATTTCAACTTCTAGAGATGCTGCAGCCTGTAATAACGAATGCATGTGCTCATGTCGAGCACCTTGCAACATCGCCAAGCCAATAGTCAGCATGATTGATGCCACGGGCATGCACTTCTTCATGTCCACGGTTTGGAGTTCACTTATTGACCGGGAACTCATCGGACTGACATGGGTTATGATGGCGATTGCTTTCTCGTCCCGGGCCCGGTACGAATGAATCAAGCATGTCTTGATGCCATGTCGACCCCAACTATCACAGCAAGAGGTAGTGAATTCAGGGACGTAATGGCTAGATTGAACAGTGGGCTAAGGTATGCATTCAATCTATCACCTTCATCTTCAGAAAGGAAAAATCAGTCATGGGCAGGAGATGATGGATACAAAGTGATTGTAGTATCTGGCTCCGGCACAGCTGCGATGGAGATGGTAATCGCAAACAGGTTCAGACCAAATGACAGAGTATTAGTTCCCACAAATGGTAAATTTGGAGAACGAGTTGCTGAAATGGGTTCACGGTTTTGCAATGTTAAACATCTCAAATATGAGTGGGGAAGGGCGTTTGATTTTGGAGAAATCGAGGAGCAATTAGCCAGAGGAAATTGGGAGGCATTAGCAATTTGCCACAATGAAACATCATCTGGAATCACTCAGGATGCTGGGGAATTAGCCGAGATGTGTCAACGTCATGGAGTAGCTTTCATTCTAGACGGAATTACCAGCGTAGGCGGACTACCTGTTCATCCTGAACAGTGGGGTGCTGAAGCGGTCGTAGTGGGTGCTCAGAAGTGTACTGCTGGACCAAGTGGAATCGCCGCTATTGCTGTGAATGAACACTTTATTAATCGCTGTAAAGCAATAAGAAACCAAGATGATTCAAATCCAACATATTACCTTGATATTCTATCTGCACTCAAGAAAGGTAGCGACGATCAAACCCCCTGGACTCCCGCAATTAACCCTGCAATGGGTTGGGCTTCCTCTCTTGAACACCTCAAAGATGAAGGATTGGAGGAACGATGGAATCGTTGTTTGTTAATGGCGAAAGGGGTTAGAAAATTGTTCACAGACTTAGGGTTTGAACTTCTAGCAGACGAGTTTACAAGGTCTGCCACAGTCACAGCAATCATGTATCCTGAAGGCATTGATGACTCCTGGAGAACTCTTTTGAAAGAGAAATATGACACCCAGGTAATTGGTGCTCAAGATCATCTCAAAGGTAAAATGTTCAGAGTTGGTAGTATGGGTGAAACACCAATTGCTGAGATGATTGAAGGTTGTAACCGAATGATATCCTGCTTCCGTGAATTTGGAATGAACCTTCCAGAAACTGATGTTGAATCGTATTTCAAGTGATTTAGATGAATATTGTATTAGGCCGTTTCCAACCTTTCCACAAGGGCCACGCTATCTTGCTAGAGGCAGCATTATCACTCGGGCCTACGGTGATTGCAATCGGTTCTAGCGAAGCCGAACCCAGTCCTAACAATCCTTGGAATGCTTCTGAACGAGAAGAAATGATTCGCTCATGGTTGGGCGATAGAGATGCGAAAATTGTATTGATTCCTGACATAAATGACCCTCCTAACTGGGTTGAACATGCAAGCTCATACCATGGTGAAGGTACTTTAGTTACAAGTGATGAATTCACTAAGGAACTTTATGAGGAATCAAATTTCCCGGTACACTGGATAGATTTGGAAAATCGTGAATCATTTGAAGGCTGGAGAGTACGAGTCACACTAAAGATGCTTTCAACAGTTTATGAAGAAGATGCCCAAAGAGAAGTAATGTCGGCTTCAATTCCGAGCGAAGTGACAGATTGGCTTCTTGAAAACGATGCACTGCATCGACTTTATGCCATGTCACAAGGACTAGAACACGCCGGTTGAAGAGTCTTAACACTTATCACTACGATAGTACACGTCCAGCCGTGAACCTCGCTAAGAAGTTAGGAGTTATGGCCGCCGGCCTTGGTGTCAGCGGGGCTATAGGTGCAGTTTCTGCAATACTTCTTTTGTATGTCTTAATTGATGCAGTGAGAGTTGGAACTGATGACACGATTTTGTTGTACTTGTGTGCAGTATTCGGTGTTATCATTGGCGGAGTTTGTTTCAAAATAGTATTGTGGGCTGGTAAAAGCAAGAATGCTTTACCGAAATGAATTGATTCTCGCATTCATGAGTGAGTTTCATAACTCTCCTGAATCACCGGTGGGTATGGGTCTGAAGGAGCGCTTTGGTATCGACCTTGGCGTTTTTAAGGATTCAACCACTTGGAAGGCTCTTGGAATTGGCATAGTTCTGTTCTCAATCATTGGTTATGCCGGTCTATCGATGTTTGATTTGGCCTCGTCAAGTTACGGTGTAGACCGAGATAACATCCGTTTAGCACCTGACTTTGAAGTTGAAACTGTAAATCGTACAACTGAAGAATCCCAGTATGTGGATGACAATGGCTTGTTCAAATTATCTGATCACCGTGGTAAAGTCGTTATTGTAGACTTTATGGCGATAGATTGTGCAAATTGTCATTTAGTTCAGGCACATTTAGAATCCCAAATTGATGACTGGAGAGATTATGATGGGAAGTATGAAATTATCGTCATATCGATTGGAATGTGGTATTCTCAGGAAGATTTAGGTATGCTAAATGATACATTTGGTGATCCGGATTCTAAATCACATATGCCATGGATTGTGGCAACTGGAGAAGATGATTCTGTACTCAAATCTGATGTCATTCTATCAGATGAAAACAGAATAAATTCCTCTGATGTTGATTTGACAGACGGGACTTATTGTATCGAAGCACAGGTAAACAATTCTGAAAAGGAGATTTCGTGTTTAGATATTGGTCAAGGTTTGACTGATAATGATAACCTGGACAAAGATGTATCAGGTATTGACATCATTATCCAAGATAATTCATCTGGGAGTTTCACAATAGAAACAGAACTTGAGGGGAATGTTTCATGGGAAATTGTGGAGTTTACTAGAGGAGACATGGTTGAAGAGTATAACGCACAAGCAATACCTGTCGCTTTAGTGATTGACCATGAAGGATTTATTGTGGCGAAAGAAAGCTCAGGCACTCCTACTGGAGGCTGGAATGAATTTGATTCAATTGTTTTAGCAGCAGCCAATGGTGAAACTGAAGATTTGAGGTTTTCATTAGCTGAAGTAGATCGTTCACCTGAAGCAATCTTTGCTATGGGCTTATTGCTTGGAGTTCTAGTCTATTTTTCACCATGTGCTTTCCCAATTTTACCGGGATATATCTCCTATTATGTCGGATTAGGACAACGTGAGGATGAGTTAATCGAGGCTGGTAAAATCGAAAGTAGGATGCCTGCACATTGGATTTTAGGTGGCCTTGCAGCCCTAGGGCAATTGACCTTCTTCGCAATTATTGGAGTAATTGTTTTGGGACTCGGAAGTTTCATCAATTTGTCAGGAGCACTGCACTATTTCGCATTAGGAGTAGCCATTTTGCTTATTGTTTTAGGAGCATTCATGCTGACTGGTGGAACAGCACATCTACTAGGCTTCGTACAGAAGTTGGTAGACAAGTATTCGACAACAGAAATGGATGACCGTTTCACTCCAAAGAGAAACATGTACCTTTGGGGTATTGGGTATTCTGCTGCATCGATTGATTGTACTGCAGCAGCAGTTATTCCATTCATTGCTTATCTTGCCTTGATTGGTGGCACCTCTATGTGGACTGGATTAACAGGTTTGATGCTATCAGTTAGTTTATTGATGATCACAGTTACAACCGTTGTAGGATTGGGTCAGCAACAATTCATTACAATATTGAGACGTTCAACAGGCCTCATCAAGGCCATCGGAGCCTGGATGATGATGATGGCTGGTATCGCCTTGACATTTTATTTGACACAGCCTGAGTTGATTGCAAGTTGGATGTGAAATTAAATTTTGGAGATATTATATGAGCAAAGTAAGGACCGGCTTGATTGTAATTATTCTGATTTCAATCAGTTTATCCGGCTGTCTGTCAGAAGAGGAAGATGGTACTGACATAAATTTGCAAATCAATCCGGATTCATTGGGCGGAACAATAATTCAATCCTATTCTGATGGCGAATTGGTATCGTCTGAATTCGTGACCATCATCTTTGATTTCTCCGATACCACTTCAGAGGAGGATTTGTCTACATTTGGAATTGAGATTAAGAACCAAACAGAACCCGTGGAAATCAACGCAAGAGATGAATCTAAAATTTCGATTGAATTCACAGAACATGGAATCTATGAACTCGATGTTTATGCTATCGATGAGAAAAATAATCGTGATACTCAGTCTCTAAATATTAAAATCGAGCTCAGAATCGACTGGGTGGAAATGAATACGAATAACCCTAAATCACTGTTATTCAATCCTGCACCTGCTAATGGTGGCGAGCATCCAATAATGATAGAAGTCGAATCGACAGTAGAAAATCCTGACCCGATTCAAGAATTAGGAAACGGCCAATCTGTACAAATTACATGGAATATAGTCGATGAATATGATGATACTTGCCAAAGAAAAAGCGATCAAGTAGGAAATGGCGAATCAGTGACCTGGGCTACAATTCACTTCAACACTTACCTCATCCACGAATTAGTTATTGATTATGAAGACGGCCAAGATAACATAAATATCAATCAATCAATTTCTATTATTTACAGTAGTGACTAATCGCTACCCTATCGAAGGACGCACTGAAAGCCCATTCAAACAACAAATCCATTCGCATGGGTATTCGGATGGCCCCTCTGAAATCAATATCGAGGTGGAGGGGGGAACCTGGGCGGAGGAGGGAACCTGGGAGGAGGTTTATATTGAGGCGGAATTGCT
>MDSV01007207.1_pt1 | contig 28588 bp, 28 predicted proteins | sample 810851 | NCBI WGS metagenome assembly MDSV01 (sample SAMN05326640, study PRJNA326480) | marine metagenome | isolation source: seawater | place: Atlantic Ocean: North East | collected 2012 | reverse complement strand
TAATTCATCAACTATATTTGATATTACTTTAGGCAAAGATTGATTTATACTAATTGATTTGTTTAATTCAACTTCAGAATTAAAATTTTTTCCAGAATTGTAGTAATTGTTTTTTTTTAAAACTTTATCAAGACTTTCAAAATAATTATTATCTAAAAAATCATCTAAAACAATGTGTGGAAAAGGAGCTTTGTTTATAAAATTTTTCTTTATAGAATTCAAATCTTTGTATTTATTACTGATTATTTTCATCTTATAAAAAAGTTTTAGTTAATAAGAATTTTTTAGTTTCATATATATTCTGAAAATTCTTTTCCCTTAGAGTTCTCTTTTCTTTACTTTAATGCTAAGATAGAATATTTCATACATTATGTTTATTAACTTTTTTGAATATTTTGTTCTCCAACTATTCTAAACACTATGATTTATCAACGTATTTGAATTCAATTTATATGTCAAGGCATATTACTAGTATCCCAACTAAAATTAGCTATAATGCAAGTGATGATGAAGTATATATAGTCATACTCTACTTAATAAAATAATCTCAAAAAGAGTTTTTTGGAATTAAGTGAATATTTTTATAAAAAAAGTCATCTTTTATTTAGTAACGAATAATTAAGACTAGACAATATCTGAAAAACTTTTTTTCTTTTTACATGCATATTGTCAGCTACAAAAGAAAAGGGATTATCAGTTAAAACAAATTCAAAAGAAGGAAAATAAAATACATTCTCATGTTTTTTTGATATTTCATGAACAACTGATCTTAATATACATTTACCAGCAAAAGCTTGAGATACAATATTTTCACTAATGAAAGTAGCATATTCTGCAACTGGGCTAACAGTAAAAATAATTTTAATATTAAGATTAATTTTTTTTAGTTTTTCAATTACTTCTTCCAAATCAGTCATATTTTGCTTAAAAGTATATTCCATTGGTTCAAATCTATCTTTTTGCTTTCTTAATTCTAAAGGAGGAGTTCTTCCCCATGCAAGATTATTCTTATGGTCAAACCAAAATTCATTTTGACCAAGTGTTATTATTAAAACATTTGTCTCAAACAAAACTTTTTTACTTAGTGAACGGTGCTTTTGAATATTAATTAATGCATCTTTTTTAGAATTAAATAAACCTGTACTGTGTTCTCTAAAAGGATCGAAATAAAGCTTTTTAAATTTTTCTATTTTAACAGGAAATTTTTCTTCAATTGAATATTTTAGAATTTGCTTTAAATTAATTACACAAAAAACTCTTCCCCAATTTGCGGAAAAATTAAAAACATTCTCTTCATAGTTAATGTAATTATAGAATTGAGATTTATTTTTTAAAAAATATGCAACTTCTTCTGCAAAACAAGTTCCTAATGAAGCAATTTTATGTTTTTTTTTATAATTAATTCCATTAAGTCTAGTATAAGAATCTCTATTTAATACTTCTATTAAATTTTTACCAAAAGGATAAATCTGTGTTTCTAATAATTCTTGTTTTTCATCTTTTTTTAATTTACCAGGAAAATGTCTAATAATATCCTGATAATTATCTTTAAGAAAATTTTTAATTTTAATAACAAATTTGCTCATTCTAATCTTAATTCTTTAAAGTTATAAACTCTTTCTTTGTAAAATTTAAATCGCTTTATTTATTATTAATTATTTTCATCTTACAAAAAAATTTCTGTTTTTAAAAATTTATCAGGTATCATATATGAAGAAGCAAAATTCTGCCCTTTTAGAGATCTTTCGTTTCTTTCCTTATCACTAAGATAAGATATTTCATAAATTGAATTTATTAAATCTCTAGCAGAATTTGCATTCCATTTAAAAGGGATTTTTTCATTCAAAAGTGGGTCTGAGTTATATTTATCAATATCTAATCTAATTACTGGTATCCCACAAAAAAGAGATTCTAAAGCAACGGTTGATGAAATATATATGGTAATATCAGTCCATTTTAAATCCTCAATCAACGTGTTTTTTTCAGCTACATTAGTATTTGATTTAATCCATCTCTGATGCTTCATGCTTAATCTTTCTATTGGAAAATTAATATGAAATCTGAATCTATATTTAAAATTATATTTAATTGAAATATTTTTTAAAACTTCTATACTCTTAGTTATTTCATAAGTACTTGATGAAAAAACAAACAATAATTTAGCTTTCTTAGAAGAAAAGGTTTTTTTAAAAATAGGATTTATTTTACTTTGTCTTAAAGCAACACCTTTTATAACTTTATTTGATGGAAAATTACATTTCTTTATAAGCCATCTTTTTGTTATCTCACCAAGAGTAATCACTTTATGCGGTAAGGGAGTAATATTTATTTCGTCATCATTCATAACAAAACTAAAATGTCTTGGGGTTAAAGATGAATGTTGATATCCAACTGTTTTTATCTTATCACTTAAACCAATATTAATAAGCTTTTCAAGAGATTTATTCTCAAAAGGATATATTATTGTTTCTAATTCAGGTGTATTTCTTAATCTTTTTGAAGCTCTAAAAACAAGTAGATTATTAAAATATCCTTTTGATAATTCTGATTTCATGTTTTCTTTTAAAATCTCTTTTAGAGAAATAATTTTGTCTCTATAAATAAATTTAACTCCCTTAATTTTTAAAAAATTGATATTTATAGTATGAACAAAAGTCCAGATATAATCAATTAAATTGAGGTGATTAAATATAAAACTATAATTAGCTTTTTCATTACTTAAACATCTCTTCATTTTAAAAAAAGGTCTGTACAAATAAAATAAGTATGAAACTTTTTTCTTGGGAAAATCTTTTTTTATTTTATTTAATAAATTTCCAAAATAAAAATCTCTATCTTTTCTTTCAACATTATCTATATAACTAAATAATAAAACATTAACTCCTTTACTTTTATCTTTAATTTTAAAAAAACTAAAAAAAATCTCAAATAGCAGATAAATTATTTTTAGATATTGAAAAAAAATATTGTTAAAAAAAAAATTATACAATGATTTTACAAAATATTGTCTTTTCGTATTAAAATATTGATTTATAATTGATCTTTGACCATAAGTAAGATTATTATAATTTATTTTTTTTTTAGAATTTTTTTTATGAATATCAATTAAAGCTAATGCAATCATTAATTTTTCAAAAAAATTAGAATTTAATGGGTTTTTTGAGGTGAAGTTAAATGCCCACCATATAGGAGTAGCATTAGAAATATTTATTTTAGACAAATAAAAATTAACCTTTTTTTCATAAAATTTTCTATTTTTTTTTATACATAAAAAAATTTCTTCTTCAGTTATTTCACCTTTTTTTTCCTTATTCAACAAATCATTAATTATCATAATTAAATAATCACTTAATTTTTTTTAAAAATTTTATCTGATTTAAATCATCTTTTAGAATTTGTTTAACCTTTTTTAATTCAGATAAATTATTAACTGAGGAAAATGATTTTGGAAGAAAAATGGCTTTAATTTTATTTCCATATTCAATAGCTCTCATTTGTTCTATAGACTCTGATTTTTCAAATGGTCTTTGCTTCATTAAGACTATTTTCTTTAAAAAATTTTTTTTATATCCAATTAAGCCTTGAATCTTGTATAAAGAATTTTTAAAAAATGTTGATTTTGAATTAAAAGGGCTAGCTCTAAAACATGTAATAATATTGTCATTAATATCAAGAAAACACTTCACTATCGATGGCTCATCAATAAGTCTTTTATCCAATCTGGAAACTGCATTCCACATTTTTTCATCTTTAGATTTTTTCATACCCTCAACGAACATATCAACATAATTTGGAATTAACAATGGTTCATCTCCCTGTACTAAAATTACATGAGTACAATTAATTTTATCAACAGCTTCAGAAATTCTAGAAGTTCCATTTATATGATTCTTTTTTGTAAAAATTATATCCCCACCATAATTCATTACAATATTTTTAATTTCAATATCTCCAGTAGCTATATAAACTTTATCGATACTTTTTGAAAGTAAAACTCTTCTTCTTACATGCTCAATCATAGGTAACCCATTAATATCAATTAGGACTTTTCTTTTTAATCTTAGGGAATTTAAATGAGCCGGAATAATAACTTGAATATTCATAATATTATTGAGGAAGTACACCGCAATCTACATTAATACATTGACCGGTTATAGCGCTTGCCTTTTTACTTGAAAGGAATAAACACATTTCACCAATCTCTTCTGCTATTGGCATTCTCATTAATGGTGAATTTATTTTTGTAAAATCATCTATAAACTTAACTGCTCCCTTCTCACCAGGTGCATCATTCTCTTCTAATGCAGAAATTAATCCTTCTGTTTTAATTAATACAGGACATACTGCGTTTACTCTTATTTTTTTTGAACCAAGTTCCTTAGAAAGAGATTGAGTTAAACCATTAACTCCAAATTTAGTTGCCACATATGCTGAATTATTTGAACTACCTCTTTTTCCAGCAATGCTTGAAATATTTATAATTGATGCATTTTCAGAATTAAGATATTGGGAAGCTGCCTTGCAACCCCAAAAAACTCCCTTTAAGTTAGTTTCAATAATTTCGGAAAGAAAGAGGTTGCTAATTTTACCAATGGGACTCCATTTTGAAAATCCTGCATTATTAATGTAACAATCTAATCTTCCTGTTTTTTTTACAGCTAACTTCGCTAACTTAAAATGATCTTCTTCTTTTTTAACATCAATTTTAACATGAACAATTAACTTTTTATAATTCTTTAAATCTTCTTCAATAGGGCCTCTTGATCCAACTATTACTGTGCAATTATTTTTAAGAAAAACCTTAGTTATTCCTATTCCTATTCCTCTATTTCCTCCAGTAATTACGATTGTTTTTTTATTTTCCATATAATCTAAATTGTCATACATGAATATCCTCCATCAACAGAAATTTCTGCTCCAGTCACAAAACTTGAAGCATCAGATGACAACCATAAAATAGCTCCAATTAATTCTCCAGGTTGACCATATCTATTCATTGGTGTATGTCCCAATATTTTTTTTTCTCTATCTTTTGTAATAAAATTTTTTTTATTCCATTCAGTTGGAAAAAACCCCGGTCTTATAGCATTAACTCTAACACCCTTCTCCCCCCATTCTCTCCCCAAATTTTGAGTTAAATTTTTTATTCCTGCCTTAGAAACTGAATAAGCAAAAGCTTTTGAAAGTGGAGGCCCAGCAGATGCAGAAGAAATATTAATTATTGAACCTGAGTTGTTTTTTAACATATGCTCCCCAAAAACTTGACACCCATAAAAAGTTCCTGTTAATTGCGAGTCTAAAATTGAATACCATTCATTACTATCAATTTCTAAAAAAGGAGTTGATCCATTAATTCCAGCTCCATTAATTAAGATATCTACTCTTCCATACTTTTTTTTAATTTGATTTAAGGCTTCTACATGACTTTCTTTTTTTGAAACATCTATTTCTAAAGCCATAGCCTCCAATCCCTCTGAACTAATTTCTTTAGACACCTTTTTAGCCTTTTCATATCTCAAATCTAGTATTGCTAATTTACATCCAGCTTTTGATAATCCAATTGACATTATTCTACATAAATAACCCCCTCCTCCAATAACAGCTGCAACCTTACCTTTTAAGTTAAATAACTTATCTAAATACATCTATTTATTATTTATAGTATTTATTAGACTATTCATTTTTTCAGACCATTTCCATAAAGCAAATAAATCTGATCCCAGAATTAAAAACGTATAACCCATATCAAAATATAAACTCACATTATCCTTATTAGGATCAGCAATTTGAGTTCCACAACTTTTGCCATATTTTTCACATGCCAGAATAACTTTTTTTGAAGCTTTAATTACATTAGGATGATTTATTTGTCCAGGAACTCCATAAGAACCAGAAATATCATAAGGCCCTATCATTACACCATCAATTTCTTTATACTTTAGAAGCGAATCTATATTGTCAACAGCAATTTTCGATTCAATTTGTATAATTAAACTTGAAGTATCATTCCAACTCTTTACATAATTTTCAAAATCAAACCCATATCCTTGTGCTCTATTAATACCAAAACTTCTATTTCCTATAGGAGGATATTTAAAATTATTAATAATTTTCTCTAATTCTTTTGAACTATTAACCATTTGAATAATTAATCCATCCGATCCAGACTCTAGTAAAGGTTTAATAAAGTCATTTGAATGAGAAACTGGTCTTGGAAGACATGAAACATTTTGACTTTGACAAGCAGCCACAATTCTTTGAGCTTGAGGTAAAGTAATTGTTGAATGCTCCATATCTATAGAAATAAAATCAAAATCTACATTTGATAAAGTCTCAGCTATAGATGGAGAATCAAATGAAATCCAACCGCCAAATAATTTTTCTCTGTTTTGAAATTTTTTCTTTAATTTTTTTCTATTCTCAAATATATTAATCATGATACACTAACTTTCTTAATTGATGTCTATGTTTACCAGCATAATTATGGTAAAAAGGTGGAATTTTAGAATAATAGTCTTGATGCCATGGACATAATTCATCAATTATTATTATATCTTTATTTCCCCATGGGTAATTTTTAAAATTAATAACTTCACCACCCGGTAATTTTTTACTTTCTCTGTTGCAACAATAAAAATAAATTTCTCTTTTTTTAGAAATTAAATATAACCTTTTAAAGTAGTCATTTATAGATTGAATATTCATCTCTTGCATAGAGGCAACATTTATTGCTATATCAATTGGAAAATTCTCAATTAAATTAGAATTTTTAGCTTCAATAGAAATAATTTTAAAATTGTCAATATTGTCTTTAAAATTTTTCAATTTTGAATCTATTAAACAAACCTTTTTATTAAAAAGAGTTTCTCCAATATGCTTTTTAATATATACTAAATCTACTAAAAGGGTTTTGGTCAAATTAACTAAAAAAATTTTTGAAATATTTTCTTCTAAAAAAAGGGATGATAATGATGCATAACCATCTCCAATTATTAAAATATTTTTATCTTTTAAATCAATTTTTGATCTAATGAAATCTATAGTTAAACATTGTCGAATGAAATCTAGATCTAAAGCTCTATTTTGAATAGCAGCAATTTTTTTTGCATTTTCTAATATTTTGTTAAAATGTTCACTACTTTTCATTCTTAAATATTTTGCCTGAAATATTTTGTGAATAAATTTTTTACAAATATTATATGGTTGTTTATTTCCACCAAATCCTTCCAATCCATAAAAACCTTTACCATCAAACTTAAATTTTTTGTGAAATTTCTTCCAATGTGAGCTAGCAGAAAAGTCATCATCCAAATATATTTCCTCTAAATACTTAATAGCGTGAAACCCTTTATGTGTCATTTAATTAAATTAATATTTTAGATATAGCTTGGTGTAAATGAAGTAATCCAATTAAATTTTTATTTTTATCCACAACCGGCAAATCCCAAACTTCATTTTTTCCCATAAGATCAATAGCTTTTTTTAAACTATCATTTGAATAACAAATTAATGGATCATTGATACAATGATCAATAGCGTTATCTATATAAAAAGCTGAAAAGGGTTTTTGAAACTTTAACAATTTTCTTCGAATATCTCCATCCGTAATAATTCCTATTAATTTATAATTGTCATTTACAATACATACAATTCCTAAACCATATTTATCCATTTCTTCTAAAGCTTCTTTTAAAATAGTTTTTTCTAAAACAACAGGAAATTGATTTTGACTTAACATTACTTGTTTTACTTTCATAATTTATTCTTTTTCTTTATGGATATTATCCTCACCATATTTATTGAGAATTTCTATTCTAGTTTGGTGAATCATTTGAGCTTGAACTAAAATATTTTCAAGATACTTAATATCAAGAACTGTATTGGAATCTGATAATGCTTTAGAAGGGTTATCATGAGTTTCCATAAATAATAGGTTTATCCCATTTGCCACTGCAGATCTTACAAGATTTGGTATAAATTCCCTTTGACCTCCTGAAATGTTACCCATAGAGGTTGGAAGTTGAACTGAATGTGTAGCGTCATAACAAACTGGATAACCAGTTGATGCCATAATTGGAAAACTAGTCATATCATTTACTAACATATTATATCCCATAAAAGTTCCTCTTTCTGCTAAAATAATTTTATCATTTCCAAAAGACTCTATTTTTCTACAAGAATTCTTCATATTCCAAGGGCTCATAAATTGTCCTTTTTTTAATAAAATTGGCCTATTCGTTTTAGCAGCAGCTTTTAAAATAGAGGTCTGTCTACATAAATAAGCTGGAACTTGAATTACATCACATATCTCTCCAGTTTCTTTAGCCCATGAAGGGTCTGAAAAATCAGAAACAACAGGAATACCGAAACTACTCCTAACTTCATCCAGTATTTTTAACCCTTCTATTAATCCAACTCCATGAAAACTTTTTGGAGATGATCTACAATCCTTATCATAACATGATTTATAAATCCAATTTATACCAACTTTAGAACAAACTTTTGATATTTCCTCAGCCATGTATAAAGCGTGATCTCTATTCTCAATAGCACAGGGCCCTCCAACAAAAACTAATGGCAGATCTCCTCCAACTGAAAATTTTTTTACTTCTCCATAACCAATTTCAATAATTTTATTTTTTTTCATAAAAATCCATATTTATCCATGAAAAACATCAAATGATTTATCCATGTATTTAAACAAAATAGGTCTAGCCAAATATAATTTACTTTTTATTATTAATCTTGAATTTGAATCAATTTTGTTGTTCAATTTAGAAAACTCATAAAACCCTTTTGAGGGTATGGTTTTTTTAATAAAGTCTACCGAATTATTTTGATGAATCTCAAATTGAATTTTTTGTTTATTAGGAGTTGTATTTACAAGTACTATATCATAATTATATCTCCTATCTAATTCATATTGAAGATTAAATCTTTTAGTGAAAAAACTATAAGTTCCTAATAACTTAACTTTATTTTTTGAATTTAAAGATATAGCGTCAAAATTTCCATGAATATAACTTTTAATAGGAGAAATATTTTTGTTAAAATAACCTATGTAACCTCTCTCTGTTAAAAACCCTTTTGAGTGAATTGTTTTATTTGACTTATAATGATGAAAAATAGAAAATGTTCCATTTTTAAAAATTTCTAAATCCTTAGTAATTTTTTTTATGTCTAATGTTAATCTAAAAAAAGTCGAAGATTTAGTTTTAAAATCTTTCAGAAATACTCCTGAAGGAGAAAAAAATTTAATCGTGATATCATAATTAAAGTTATCTATTTTTTTTTGATCTAGAATTCTTGAATAATTGAGTAATTCAAAAAAAGTATTCCACCCATTTTCAATTTTATATAAAAATAAATCGCTGATGATAGATTTTTCATCTGTAGGTATTGAAGAAACCAAAATCCCCTTTTTGCCCAAAAATTCTAAAAATCTAGTAGGTATATATTGTTTAATCAAAAATTTAATTCTTCTAATCATCGTTACTATATAAATATTTAAACCAGGCATTTTTAATATTTTTTTGAGTCAAAAATCTATTTCCATGTAATGAAAAACTAGAAGGAGGATGAGTATGTTCTAGGGATAACATGGGATGTTTTCTATTTATTCCAAACCCAAAAGGAATTCCAGCCATATTTTTGATACAAAAAACTGGCAAATCCGTTTTTTTAAATTTATACTTATCAATTGGAATAATATTTGCCATATTGCTTTTAATTAAGACTCTATCAATACAATTCATGTTATTTCCATTAAATACATCTAAGGTAGATTCCCTAATAAGTGGAGATCTTTCTACATTTAAAAAAACCAAAAAATTTTCAATATGCTTATGTTGTATAAATGGATGAAATGTTAACAAAGAAGCTTTTGGAGGAAATGGATTTACTTCACCTTGATAACTTGTTTCAGTATTATTGAATTTGAAACCAATAGTTGATCTCCACTCTGGAACTTCTGTCTTTTTTGAAATAATGTTTGGTAATTCATCATACTCTGAGTTATTTATTTCATTTGACATTTTAAGTAAAATAACCGGAGAAAAATTATAAAATTCTTTTGAGTTAAATAATTTGAAATCTAAAGTAGAAAAACGCTTAAAATTATTTGATTCAATTTTTGATACCTTTTTTGAAATCCATTTTTTTCCATTAGTATAAAATGAAACAACATTATTTGTTTTAATGTTTGGTTTAACCTCCCAATTATTTGGAGGAAAATTAGCTAAAATATTAAATCCTTTAGTATTTAAAATATTAAATAGAGGGGAAAATGACATTTGTTTATTTTTTTTTAATTACAACTCTTAACCACCATGAAGGATCATAATTTTCATGGTGAGCTTTATGAGGTATCATTACATTAACCAAAAAATTATCTTTTAAAATTTTTTTTAATTCTTTATTTCCTATATAATAGTAGGGAATTCCTAAAACATTCATTATTCTAACTAACTTGGAAAAAAACAACTCTTTTAAAGACCCTATCTCTCTGATTAATCTACCATGATAACTGATTTTCATCAATTTAAAATCTTTAACAAGTTTTTTCATTGAAATTTTATCAAAAAATAATAAATGAGGTTCATAAAATGGTTTAAATAAATAATCTTTACACGGAACCTCAATAAACATTATACCATTTTTCACTAATGACTTTCTTAATAAGCCTATAAATTTTTTAGGGTTTGAGACATGTTCAAGAACGTGACTCATAATTACCAAATCGAATGAATTTTCAAATTCATCAATTTTAGAAATTAAATTAACTCCTAAAGTATTTAAATTTTCATGACAAGATAAATCTGTTTCAACAGCAAAATATTTAAATTCTGGATGATTCTTTATCATTTCTTTTAGAAAGAATCCAGGACCAGGTCCAATTTCTAGAACATTTAATTTTCTTCTTTTTGTGTTTATTGTAATGAATCTTTCTAAATAATTATATCTAATTTTTGCTAAACCCTTAAAAAATGCATTCGAGACCTTGTCTAATTTAGTAGAACCTTCTTTGCTTCCATGTGCAGACATGTGATAGTTTTCATTATACCTTTTTAACATTTCTTCATCTGGCATTGGATAAGAAAAATGTAGGAAACAGTCAAGACATTTATTTAATTTCATATTCATAAAAGTTTCACTAATATTCCTATAATCTTGAATTGTTTTAATGTTTCCAGACAAACACACAGGACATATACAAGAATTTTTCATAATAATTTTTTTATTCAATGCCTAAATTCTTTTCTTTATTATTTTAGCCGGTACTCCTCCTACAATTGTAAATGAATTAACATCCTTATTAACTAAAGATCCTGCCCCTATAATAGCCCCTTCTCCAATTTTAACATTACCTAATATAACTGTATTTGCGCCAATCCAAACGTTTTTATCAATTACGACATTTCCAAAGTTATGTCCTTGTTCGTTAATTGGTATATCCATAACATCAAAATTATGATTGGCTGTTCTAATTATAACATTTGGTCCAATTAAAGAATTTTGACCTATAATAATTTTTCCCCCTATCGAAGAATTCAAAACTATATTAATGTTTAATTTCACATTATCTTTTAATATTATTTCACCTCCCTTACAATAAAAATGACAAAAAACACCCATTGATATATTTTTACCAAATGATACTGTTTTTAAGCTATCAAAATAAAATTGAGTAGGAATAGAAACATTATTAAAATTTCTAACATAAATTAATCTTCTAATAATAATTCCAATTTTACCAGGAATACTTCTTAAAAAAAAGTTAATCCAATTTTTAATCTCATCAAGAATAAACATAGAAAAATTTTTCATTTAAAGTACTAGTTTAATAATTTTCTAACAACCACTTTATAATAAAATTTTAAATCAAAAATTCTATTTTTATTGCCAAAGTATAGGAATAATATTATAAATAATATTTTCATTGATAATCTAAAAAAATAATTTAATTCATTTTCTCTTGCAATAATTATTATAATAGAAAAGAAAAATAACAAAAAATAAATAGTTAATATTTTCTTGAAATCCCATTTTAATGGAAATAATCTATAAACAATAATAAACCGTATTAATTCAATTATTAAATTAGAAATTAAAATTCCAATTACAGCACCAATTAATCCAAATGTGTTTATAAAACATATAACAATAATTATATTTAAAATAAAACTGAAAACAGAAAGTTTAGAAATTAAAAAAGTTTTTTTTAAATGAATAAGAACAGGAGCAGATCCAAAAAAAATTAAACTATAAGACAAACTTAAAATTGAAACTAAATTGATTGCTTCATGAAATTTTTTTGGAGTAATTATTGATATAAGTTCAAAAGAAAAAAAAGAAATTATTAAACAAAAAAATAAATAAATAAATAAATACTTCGTTATAAAAAACGGTAAATCTTTCTTTTTTAAAACATTAGATTCATTAGCCTTTTTGTAAAAATCAGGAACAAAAGTGTTTTGAAGTGCCTCTAAAAAGTTATTACAATAATTAACTATTCTTTGACTAATATCATAAACTCCTAACCCCCCTAATGAAACTAATAATTTTACAACAAACTTATCATAACTACTATTTGCCGCTCCCATCAATATCTTAGGGAAAAGAGGGTAAGAAAAAATTAAAGCTTTCTTTAAAATCTCCATTTTAAAAACCGCTTTATTATCAGTATAGAAGATTATTAAATACAATAATATAATTAAATTAGAAATAAGTATTGCATAAATTAGTCCCTCTATTTTAAATTCAAGATAAAAAATCAAAAAAAGAGACAAAAGAAATTGAAAAAAGATAATTCCAATTTTAATTATTGAGTTTATTTTGCCATCTTTTTTATTTCTTGTTTTTAATAGAAAGAAAGAATTTAAATAACTCAAATTACTTGCTACATAACTTATAAAAATAAATTCTGAATAGTCTTTTGAATTAAATATTAAATAAGAAATATCCTTTTGAAAAAAATTTATTGGTATTAAAAAAAATAAAAATATTATAATATTAAAGTACAATAATGAATTAAATAAAATATTTCTTTCACTTTTATTTCCAATTTTAAAATAAAAACTTTCGTACGCAAGATGTAATCCAAAGTTAATAATTGAGCTAAAAATATTTCCAAAAACCATAGCCAACGCATATATTCCAAACTCTTTAGGAGAAAAAATTCTAGTAAAAATGATTAAAGAAATCATTGTAATTAAAACAACGATAATATTCTGAGACAGATAAAAAGAAAAGTTTCTTTTATTTGAATAAATCATACAACCTCATTTTTATTCGATAATATTTCATAGATTAAACTTCTTGAATTCTTTATATCATTTGAAAAATGATTAATTATTTTAGACCAATCTCCAATTTTCTTTTCTTTAGTAATTATCTTATCTATTGCAGAATCTAAAGATGGGTAAATAACCTTGGATTTATTATAAATTAAATTAAATTCACTTATGAAGCCATATGGGTTTATTAATATTACCTTCTTATTGGATAAAGCACATTCTAAACCAGCAGTTGCTCCAATTAAATTACTAATACAATAATCCGATATTTGTGCAACATTACATGGAGTAAATTTATTTCTCTGGACAGATTCATTATCAATCGATTTAATTAATTCTAAAAATCTTCCCGAAGATATTGCCTTCTTTAAGATTCTAGATTTGTTTTTTTTAATTGTATTAAAAGCAAATTGTGGTTTAAGAATAATAGCAATTTTTTTAAATTTTAATACTGTTTTAGCTAAAAATTCTAAGTCTTTATAATATTTTTCTTCACTTATTAAACCCCATTTATGATTTTCAACTGATTCGTCAAAATAAGAAATGATTGTATCTACTCCAGCATCATTTAAGTTCTTTTTTACATAATTTAAACTATTATTTGACTTATTAATAAAACTGTATCCTATAGGATAAAACCTCTTTGGTTTTAGATTATTCCAAGTAAAAACTTTTTTGTAGGAATTGGAAAAAGAAAGAAAAATATCAGATAAAGTCATCACTAGAGGTACAGTCATTCCCATATTGGAAAACTGTAGACATATTGTTTGAATGCCTATGTCTTTTGAAACTATCTGAACTGCGTCTGAAATGGGGTCTTGTGGGTCTTCAAAAATGAATTTCTCACAGTTAAATTTTTTTAAAAAGTAATATAATCCATTGGTTAAAAAGTATAAGTTTTCTATTTCAAATTTTAATATTAGCGGAATTTTTTTGTTAGTAATCAACCTAAAATTATAATGCTTTTTTGTTGAAAAAAAAATCTTTTTATTATTAATAATATTAATGTTATTATTTTTTAATTCATTCTTAGTGATCTTTACATGATAATTATTAAAATTTAATATATAAAGGTCTCTATTTGGTATTAATTTATACCAATTAGGAAAATGTCTATCATTTGAATCTAAATCAATAGTGTCAACTGCTATTGTAAAAATTGATTTTTTGCTATAAAATTTTTTGTTTTGAAAAATAAAGTTTTTTAAACCAATTATTTTTTTTAAATAAAAAATTATCCATTTTTTAATTTTTATATTTAAATTATTTCCATAAAAAAAATAATGAAATTGATTATAATTTGTTTTTAAAAAATCTTTATTTATAAATTTTGATTTCTTAACTAAAAGAAAAAAATTAATTTGATCTTTATAAGTATGTTTAACATAAATAACTCTTCTAATATAATACTCCATCTCTGACCAAACAGTTTTTGATATATATAATTCGAGACTTTTTTTATAATCATCATGTTTTTTTTTATTTATTTCAAAGGAACTTTTATTTAAGAGCCACTTAGAGTATTCAAGAGATTTTATGGATGCTATCTTTCGAGTAACTAAATAAAGTGATTCACCTGTTGAGTCAAAAATATCGCCAAAAAAAAACTTTTCATAATTGACTTTAAATCCAATTAATCTTAATAAAAAAATCCATATTCTTGAAAAAGAATTAATATTAGATAAAATCTTGACTTCTTCAATACCAGAATTTATAAATAGAATTTTTAAAAATGAAGATAAGTTCAAATAATCAACAAAAATTATTTTCATATTAAGAATCTATTAAAGCATACATTGAAAGATTAAGTATATCAGTAATTTCAGATATGTTTAGTTTATCCCTAGATATATACTTTCTTGTAAGTTGTTCAATATAATTTATATCAAAAATTTTAGAATCAAACCTCTTATAGAAGTTCTTTCTTTTTAATATATCAACAAAAATCGGAGTAAATGATGATGCCTCTACAATTTCTCTTGAATGAGAAAAACTTGGCTCAATGTCATATAAATAAGAATGAGGCCCCTCTTGCATACTAAAAGGATAATCAATTTTATTTTTAAGCATCCATTTAAGAGGAAATTTAGTATTGTTTAAGTCTAATCCTCTTCCCCAGCTCTCAGGCATTTCAGATAATAAATCTATAATATTCTTGTCAAGAAAAGGCATTCTACATTTAAAACCATTCTTTTCACAAAGATATTCCAGAGTTGCTACTGTACCTCCTTGCCAATGAAAGGAGTGATATAAATGTAGATAGTGAGAGTATAAATTATTTCTATTAACTTTTCCATAAAATTCTTTCAAATAAATTTTTTCATTTTCATTCATAAATATAGAAGCCCCTTCTTTAGTTAAAAATTTAGAATTTAGTTTTGAATATAAGGGGATTCTTCCTCCACTTAAAAAAAATGAACTTAACAGTTGATAAGTTATATCATTTTTATATGACTTTAATTTATCAAAAATCGTATTCTTATTATAAGACTTAAATATTTTCCAAACTGGATCTTCCTCATGCACTTTTTTAATTAATTGATCTAAAAATGTAGGACCAAATAGATAAGATGCCATTTTATCACTGTATTCTCTAAAACTGTGTGATGCTGGATGATATATTGAAAAAAACTGACTAAAACCAAGATTATGTGCTCCATCACTGATTTCACCGGCAAAAATTACCTCTTCTTCTTTTGCTATATTTTTTGCCCCTTTTGCTAATAGCCAATGATTAAATCCAGTAATATTTGAAAACATTTGAGATTTTAAAACGGGTTTTATTTCTTCAATTAATTTGTCTATATTTTTAATATAATCTAATTCGACAATATGTAGATCAACTCCATAATAATCAGTTATTTTCTTTGCTCTGTCCAATTCAAACTGATTTATTATACCACTTCTTTTTGAATAATTCATTCTTCCAATAACACACTTTACTTTAGACGGACCAAACAAATGGACTAATACTGCTAAAATTGAGGTTGAATCCCAACCTGATGACAAAAAAATAATATTTCCTTTTTCTGAAGCTCTTGATTTTACAGCTTCAATAAAATTTTCAGAATACTGATTCAATTTAGATTTTTCATCTTTTCTAAAAGTTGTTTTAGGTTTAAAGTTTAACTTATTTATTTTAAAATTGAAGTTTGAGAAAATTAATTTTTCTTGAACACCTAAGCGTAAAATATTTTTGTATAAAGTATGCTTTTTTGTGGGTCGGCTTCCATAAATTGTTAAACATTGAGCTAAACCAATATTATCAATTTCTCCTTTATGAAATCTATCTGGTATAAGGTCTATGGAGGATGAAATACAAAAATAATCGTCTTTTTTAATCCAATAAACATCAATTCTTCCAAAAAAATCAGTCCAAATATTTAATTCTCCTTTTTTTTCAATTTTAACAATAATGAATCTCCCCTCAAATTGATTAACATTTTCATGCTCTTCCAAGGTTAAAATATTTTTGATTTTGGATAAAGAATTATTTGTTTTTCTTTGTCCGACAATATCTCCCAATACAAAAAATTGATCTCCAGTTTTATTTTTCCATTGATCAAAAAGATTATCTCCTTCAATCAAAAATATTTCATTTTTAAAAATTTTTTTAAAATTTAATTTTTTGCCGAGTTTTAAGTTATTTGATGTTATTCTAAAATTCATTTTATTTTAAATTATTAAGATTAAATAATATTGATTAAAAGTTTTATTAAACAAAACACATAAATTTAATTTAGAATTCATTCTTTAATAATGAAACAATTAAAGAATCATAATATTTTCCATCATGATAACAATTGTTCCTCAATCTTCCATCAATTTTAAAATTTAATTTTTTTGTAAAAAAATTAATCTTAGAATCATCAAACTCAAACAATTCCATCCATATTTTATTAAGATTTAAAATTTTAAAACCATATTCAATCAATGTTTGAGATATATCTAATCCTATATGATTATCAATATATATATTATCTTTTCCAATATAAATAGACAGATCTGCAGATCTAATAACCCAATCAATATATAATAACCCACATGCCCCTATTAAAGTTTGTGTTTTACTTTCAAAAACAGAAAACATATAATCATTAGAACTTTTAGACATTTTTTTAAGCCATATGTCTTGATTTATTGAATTTAGTTCTCTATGCTCTCTAAAGTTTTTTCTAAAAATCGGATTGTTTCTCCAATCTTTTAATTTGTCTAAATCCTCTGTTTCAACAGCTTTTAATATTATTTTTTTTCCTTTAATCATTATAAAAATATTTATTCGTAAAATGTTCACCCTTTTTTATATCCATTTTTAACTTTAATCCAATTATTTCTTCTTTTTTATATGGGGGTAAACCATCATTGGGAATAGGCCTTAAAGATATTAAGTCATTCTCTTTAATACACTCCCCTTTTTTCAAATTATATTTTGCTCTTAAACCTCTTCTTTGAACTATGCTAGAGCTCTTTTCATTTTGTTCAACAATTTTATTACCATTTCCAAGGGATTCATCCATAATTTTTGCTTCATCAATCATTTTTTTCCATTTAATAGGATTTATCGCAAACTTATGATCAGGACCCTCTCTATTATTATCATCTGTGAAATGCTTTTCAATTACTCTAGCACCTAATGCAATCGCTCCAAGGACAGTAATGTTTGTTGAAGTATGATCTGAAAGCCCTAAAATTAAACCTGGGAATTTTTTTCTAAAAGAATTTAAAACGTTAAGGTTAGTAAATTTATGTTTATTTATGTCTATAGAATAATTGGTATTGCATTGCATTAAAACGACTTTACTATTAAACTTTAAAATTGTATTTACAGCTCTCTCAACATCTTTCATTTCTGACGCACCACTAGCTATTAAAATGGGCTTATTTTTTTTTGCTATATACTTTATAAATTCAATCCAAGTTATATCACCTGAACCTATTTTATATAGTTCAACGTACTTATCAACGTTTTCAACAGATTCTATATCATAAGGACTTGTAAAATAATCAATACCTACTTCATCGCATTTTTCTTTTAATTTATGAGTCCACTCAAAGGATATACTAGCATCTTTATATACCTCATATACAGATTTCTTCCACTTAGACTGATGTGATAAATTACTAAGTTTTTCAAAGCCTAATTTACTTACAATTTTATTTGCTTGAAAATTTTGAAATTTAGCAGCATTTGCACCTGCAATTTTTGCTAACTCAATTAATTTGAATGCTCTATTTATATCTCCGTCATGATTAGCTCCAATATCTGCAATAAAATAGACTGGTGAATTATTACCTATTGATCTGTTTTTTAATATAATTTCTTTATACATCTTTAATAATATTAATTTAATCTTTTAAATCCAATATGAGCAATTGGCCCATTTATCATTGAATCTATTGGCTTTTTATCATCCATAAATTGTTTAATCTTAAAAAAAATTTCATCATAAATAGATAAATAATCTGAAAGAATTTTTTCGGAATGAGCCACTGAGGCATAGAAACTGTTTGATGCCAAAAAGCCTACTTTTAAAAATTCTTGAGTTAAATAAGTTTTAAATTTATATTTATCCGGGTGATCAAAATCAAAAGAACTCAAAGCTGGTATTCCATATAATTTAATTAAAATATTATGTCGTTTTGCTATACTTTTCCATCCATTTCTTAAAAAATTTCCCAAATAAGTAATTTTTTCCCAGGATTTTTCCCTTTCCATAATTTCTAATGTTTTGAGTGCAGCAGTTGGTCCAATTCTTTCTGACCAAAAAGTACTACTTATAAATGTTTTTTGGGCAGATTCCATTATTTTTCTTTTACCCACAACTGCTGTTATAGCATATCCATTACCTAATGTTTTACCAAACATTGCTAAATCAGGCTCAATATTATATTTTTTAAAAATTCCCCCGAATGTTTCTCTAAATCCAGATGTACACTCATCAAAAATTAAAACTATATTTTTTTTATTAGCTAAATTCCTGACTTTTTTCAAAAAATTATCTTTAGGCTCATAATTTCTTTGAACTTCCATTTTAATAATGCCTATATTGTTATTATCAACTAATTTTTCTAATTCTTCATAATTATTATACGAAAAGGGGAAAACAGTATTTTGAAGTTTTTTAGGAACTCCCAAAGGTTTTAATCCAGGAAGTAAATGATCTTTTAAGTCATTACCTGCTTTATTATGATTAACTGATAAATACCAATCGTGCCAACCATGGTAACCACAGATAGCTATATTTTGTTTTCCAGAGGCAGCCCTTGCAATTCTAACAGCAATTGCATTAGCCTCACCACCTGTTCTAGCTAATCTAACCATATCAGCCCATGGATTTATTTCTAAAAGTTTTTCAGCGAGCATAACCTCCTCTGGGCAATTTAAAGTTGATAAATTTCCTTGCTTAATGTTTTTTATTACAGCAGCATCTATCTCTTTTTGCCCATATCCCAAACTATTAGTTCCAATACCCATTATACTTGCGTCTATGTATTTTATGTTATCTAAATCCCACACAAAACATCCACTAGCTTTTGAAAAATATGAAGGCCACTGGTTTGGTAAAAACATTTCTGGTCTTTTTGACAAAAACATATTTCCCCCTGGTATTATTTTTTTTGCTTTTTTATATAATTTTTGCCCTGAATTATTTTTTTCAATCATATAACTGATAATTTAAATATACATTGATTTGTATCCTTGATCACAATATTTTAAGATAAGTTGTTTTAATCGTGGATTTTTGTCCATATAATCTATTAAGTCCTCAATATTAAATTGAGGTGCTTGATTTTTAAATTTTTTATACAACTCCCTACAAACAATAAGATCTTCAGGATTATCAACAGTAAATCTTAAATCTTTTCTATAAAATAAATTTTGCTCTTTTATCTTTTTAATTTTAAATTTATTTAAATTCTCTCTAATATATAAAGTACATAATTCAGACTTATGTTTTTTGGATCCCAAATTATGTGACTTTTTCAAAGCACTTAAAGAAATAATTTCATAACCGCAGCCATCTATTATATCATCTTGAAAAATAGCATCTAATTTTTCTTTTTTATAAATATTCCACAATTTACTTATGGATTGATAATACATAAATGGCGATTCAGTTGTAACTCTAAATATATCTGTAGCATTTGTTATTTCTCCACAACTAATTAATCTTTTTAAAACATCTACTCCATCACCAACTATATGTGATATATTTTTTTCTGATGCTATTTTAGTATAAATTTCATTTTCAATGCCTTCTGAAATACCTAATACTATTTCATCAATTACATTAATTTTTTTTAAATGGTCTATTATATTATCAATTATAGTAATTCCTTCTTTAACATCTAAATTTTGCAAAGGTTTACCATAAAGCCTTGACCCTTGATTTCTACAAGCTAATGCAGCTACTAATTTTCTTTTCATTTTAGTATATACTTGATTTTAAAATAATCTCATCTTTCTTTAATGTTCTGAAAAGTTTTTTCCCATATAATTCTCTTATATTTTTTATTGCACCCTGTAATCCAGTTCTCTTGAGTGTTAAATTTTCAGAATTTAAAATTGTTCCCTTCTTTATATCATATGCTGCTACTACATCCTTTCTCGCAAAATTTCTATAATTTTCTTCAGAAGTAGTTAATTTTTGAAAATCATTTATTTCACCGAATGACAAATAAGAAAATTTTAACTGTTTGATGTACTCATAAAACTCATCCGGATTTAAAGCTGATTCATAATCTTCAATTTTCATTATTTTTCCTAAAGTAAGATGTTTTTCTATAATTTGTGCACCTGCTCCTATAGCTGTAAGACTAAGGATATTTTGAAAATCATTTTCACCAGGATGAGGAGCAAATCCAATTTTAAAATTATTATGAATTTCCGCAACTTTGATTTTAAGATGTAATAATCTTCTAATATGATTATCTTCTGTTTTTGTTGGATATCCTTGAAACCCTAATAAAACTTCAACTTTTTTATTTTTCAATATTTTTAAAACTTCTTCTATTTCATACCAAAATGCTCCTCCAACACCTAAGATTACAGAATTAATTTTTGAATTTGAAATTTTTTTTATTAAGTCTAAATTTGTTAAATCTGTTGCATGAACTTTAACTGAATTTAGATTTAATTTTTCTGCAACTTTAAGGCTTTTTAAGCCAAAAATATCAACAATAAATTCTATTTCAAGTTCATTAGCATAATCGTTTAATAATTTCCAATTTTTAAATGGCATTTCTAGTGATTTAAACAAATCATAATACTTATAATCCTTAGTACATAATTCGTTCGCATATACTAATTGAAATTTAACAGCATCAGCTTTAGATGAACTAGCTGCTTTTACAAATAGTTTTGATTGAGTAAAATCACCCTCATACCCTTGAGCAACTTCAGCAATGACCTTAATTCTTTTTATTTTATTCATTTATTAATTTTTTTTAAATTTTAAAATTAATTTTGAATCCAGTTTGATGGATTTAACAATCTATTATTAATTGGTTTTAATGATTTAATGTTTTCAATAATTTTTGGAGAAATTTTTTTTAATTTAATTGATGATAAAATTTCTTTTAGTTGCCTTTCATTGTCAAAACCAATAATTACTTTGTCTATAATGTTGTTTTGAATTACAAATAAAACTGCTAATTCATTTATGCTTAATTTTACTTTAATTGCAATTTTATTTAATTCTTCAAAATGTTTTTTAAAAGAAGACAAATTCTTTGGCAATTCATTAGGTTTTATAAAAAATAATCCTTGGAAAAAAATAGATCTTACATATATTTCAATATTCTCTTTTTTTAAATACTCAAAATAAGGTTCAAAGTCTCGATTAAAACAATTATAAGGAACTTGAACTATATCTGGTAAAATTCCTTTAATTAAAATGTTTTCTAATTCATTTATATCATATAATGAAAATCCTATTTTTTGAACTTTTCTCTTTTTTATTTTTATATTAACTAACTGTTCCCATTTATCTATATTTTGATTTAAGTTATTTGAGTCATGAACCAAGCATCCATGTATTTTTTTTCTTTCTAGTTGATTTAAACATTTGTCAAATTGTTTCTTTATCGGGATTTTTGAATTTAAATTAACTTTTGTGATTATTTTAAAGTCTTCACTACAGTATTTAGCAATTTTTTTTTGAGATGTACCATAATTTAGGGCAGTATCCAATATGTTTATTTTATTGTCATGTGCTATTTTAACTAGTTTTTTTATTTCTGAATCAGATGGTATACCAGTCTTGTTGGCAATTCCATAATTTTTCCCCCACTGTACAGTCCCTATACCTAGTTTCATTTTTATTGTTTATTGAATATTGCCATCCACAAATAATCAACAAATCTGTTTTGAAAAAAAACATGATTTTTAAATCTTCCTTCTTGAATAAAACCTAAACTTTTATATAAAAGAATTGCGTCTTTATGATGAGAAATTACTCCCAAATTAATTTTTCTAAGTTTTAATTTCTTAAAACAATAGTTAATAACTTTTTTGGATGCTTCTTTACCAAAACCTTTTCCCCAATTTTTTTTATCTCCAATCATTATTCCATATTCTCCAACTAAATTTTTATAGTTAATAGGATCAATTTTTATATTTCCAATATGTTTTTTGTTCTTTTTTAAAATTATAGCCCAAAAAAATATTTTCTTTTTTTCAACTTCATTTAAATAATTTTTTAACATTTGCATGCTATAATTTTCTCCTCCTGATCCCATGTATTTAATAACTTTTTCATCTTGCATCCAATTTAAATAATTATTAGACAGGAAATCTAAACCAAGGGGTTTCATAATCAATCTCTCACTTATTAAAACTGGAATATCTTTATCAACACTGTTCAAATCAACACTTATTTTTTGTTTAAGAGATTGCGCCATGATTTTATAAATAATTTATTTGTTTTATTAAAGGCTCTATCTTTATTTCAATTAATCTTTTAAGCTTATCGTTTGACAAACTCATATCCTTTGGCCTTATAATTAAATTCGTTTTTTTTTCAATCTCAATTGGAATTATAAGATCTTCATTTTTTTTCATCTTTTTAGCTATCATCAATCCAAAATCATATTTGGTAATTCTTTCATTTGATGAAATATTAAATATTCCATTTGCATCTATTTGAATTAAATTAAGTACAATATCTGCTAGTTGATTTACATGAATCGGAGTATAATAGACATTACTAAAAAGTTCTATATTTTTATCTAGAATTAAATAAGAAGCTATAGCATCAGAAAAAGATGGTTTATATGAAGGGCCATTACCAAAAAAATTTGCTCTTACAATTAATGCTTTTTTATCATTTATTATAACTTCTTGCTCACCTAGTGCCTTTGATTTTCCGTAAGTATTTAGTGGATTTAAATTATCCTTTTCAGAATATTTTATTTGTTTTCCATCAAAAAGATGATCAGTAGATATATGGATTAATTTAATTTTTAAGTTTGATGTTATCTTTGCAATTTTTCCTGGTAAATAACCATTTAAATAATATGCTAAGTCCTTATTTAACTCACATTCTTCAACATTTGTAAATCCTGTACAATTAATTACGACATCAATCTTGTACTTTTTAAGAATAATATCTAGATTATTAACATTATGACTTAGTTGAATTGAAGTGGTCCCTTTTATTTCAATCCATTTTCTGTTTAGTGCTAAATAAATATTGAATTTATCCTTCCAGTAATTACACCATATATTTGATAAAAGACTTGCTCCCCCGTAAAACAAAATGTTTTTCATAAACTAAAATAATATTTATAACCCTTTAATTGAGAAATTAAAATATTTCTACCATCATAAATTTTAATTTTATTTTTGGATTTATTTATAAGTTTTTTCCAATTATATTCTTTAAACTCTTTCCAGTCAGTTAAAATTACAAATGTATTTAAGTCATTAATAACATCAATCATAGAAGAAACAACTTTAACATCATTATTGTCAACCTTTTTTTCCAATATCGAATTTAAATCTGAATAGATTCTTTCTTTAGTCACCATAGGATCATATATATTTAATTTTATTCCATTATCTATTAATTTTTTTGCAATATAGATAGCAGAAGATTCCCGACTATCATTAGTGTCTGCTTTAAATGCCCAGCCAAAAATTCCAACTTTGTTATTGATATAGTTTTTTCCTAATTCATCAATAATTTTTTTTGAGAACCTACTCCTTTGATAATCATTTATTTTAATTACCTGATGCCAATATTCAGCTACTTCATTCAATCCATAATATTCACATAGGTAAACCAAGTTTAAAATATCTTTTTGGAAACAACTACCTCCAAAACCTACTGATACTTTTAAAAAATGCGGACCTATTCTATGATCCATTCCAATCGCTTTTGATAGTTCATCAATTTCAGCTCCAGTTTTCTCAGATAATGCAGATAAACTATTAATTGAAGAAATTCTTTGAGCTAACATGGCATTTGATGCAAGTTTTGAAAGTTCTGATGACCAAACATTTGTTGTTAGAATTTTACTTTTAGGAACCCAATTCAAATAAATCTCAACTAAAGCCTTTACTGCTTTTTTACCTGATAATGTTGAATCACCTCCAATTAAAACTCGATCCGATTTAAAAAGATCTTGAATTGCAGTACCCTCTGCTAGAAATTCAGGATTAGAAAGAACTTCAAAATTGATATCTTTTCCTTCAGATTTTAAGATTTCTTTTATTTTTTCTGCAGTCCTTACAGGTAAGGTAGATTTTTCAATAACAATTTTATCACTTTTGGATACTTTTGCAATATTGTGTGTGCATGAAATAATATATTTTAAATCAGCAGCTTTTCCGGCTCCATCTCCTTCTGTTTTTGTTGGTGTATTTACTGCCAAAAAAATCATTTCAGCATTATCAATAGAACTATCAATATCTTTTGAAAAGAAGAGGTTTATACCTCTAACTTTCTTGATTATTTTAGATAGACCAGGTTCATAAACTGGCAACTTATCTATAGAGCCATTCCAACTATCAATTTTTTGAGGATTTTTATCAACAACCGTAATTTTAATATCAGGACATTTCAAGGCTATTACAGCCATTGTAGGTCCTCCAACATAACCAGCTCCAATACAACATATATTTTTTATTTTCATATAATTATAAGTTGCTATTTAATAACCATGAAGATGATTGAATTTTTGACCCTAAACCATCAATCATTTTAATATTTAGTTTCTTACAAATCTTAGACTCTAATATTGAACTATTATCTTGATCTCCTCCATTACAAAAACAAAGTTCAAATTCATTGTTTAATTCAGAAGATATCATTTGAATTGTTTTTGAAACAGATTTATCTTTATCAATTGATAAATAAACCTTATCCACAACCTTTAATTCTCGAATAATTAGCTGCCTCTCTTTTTCATCCATAAAATTTTTTGACCCCTTTAATTCTCTTTGAAAATCATTATTAACAATTACAATTAAAATATCTCCATTTTTCTTAGAAAGTTTTAAATATTCAATATGTCCCTTATGAAGAGGATTAAAATAACCCGATACAATTACCCCTTTTTTCATCTATACTCTTTTATAATCATCTTCAACTCTTATTATATCATCTTCTCCAAAATAAGTTCCTGTTTGAACTTCAATGAAAACTAATTTTTCTTTTCCATTATTTTGGACTCGATGTTTTGCACCAGTAGGTATTGTTATTGTTTGTCCAATGCTAAATTCACTTTTAATACCATCAATATTGATAGTAGCTTCACCTTTAATAATAACCCAAACTTCCGATCTAAAATTATGATATTGATAAGAGAGTCGGTGGCCTGGTTTTACTTCAATTCTTTTTATTTTATAGTTAGATTCTTCATGTAAAACAAAAAATGTACCCCAAGGACGCTCTTCTTTATCAGCTGAAAACATTATACTTTATTATTATATAAAACTATGTTTGGTTGATCATTTAAAATTTTAGTGGCTAAATAGAAACTAACCTTTCTTTTAATTAATCTTTCAATTTTTTCTTCCAATTGAGCAATATATTCCATATTTAAATTCTTACCAATAAGAAAAACTTCTATATTTCCGGAATCATATCCCTTAGCATAATCACCAATTAAAATTATTTGTTTAACATGTCCCATTCTATCAAGAACTGTTTCAACCAACTCTTCTAGACCTAAATGTTTTAAAACAACTTTTTGAAGGATTGCAAATAAAGGATGTTTTACATTTGCTTTATATTCAACTTTATTGTTTGATTTTACTTTTTCTAAATAACCTGCATCAAAAAGATGATTAAGTTCTTTTCTAATTGCATTGGAGGACTCTCCCATTTCAGTTGCTAAACCATTTAAATATCCCCGGTTGGCTTGAGAAATAAAAAATTTAAGCAAAAGTCTCAACCGGGTTTTAGAAGTTATTAATTCACCTAACATTAAATTAAATTATTATCAAGTACCAAAAGTACTTAAAAAATTTTAATTATAAACATAAATCAGGTAAAAAAAGTACTTATTTTAGCTGCAGTTTTGATTATAAGCTTGTCTTGCTTGCTCATAACCGCTATCTAAAGAAGTCTGAAGAAATGGACAAGCTCCTAAATTATCACCCATTGCAATAAATATTATTGCTTTAATATATTCAGCTTTTCCAGTTAAAGGGTTCATTTCATCAAGAACAACATCTATATGTTTTTCTGCATTGATTAAATCTCCAACTAAATAATATGATGCCGCAGCATTTTCTCTATACGAAAATTCTAAAGGATTTAAATTAATAGATTTTTGATAGTATTCTGCTGCAAGATTATAATTCTTGTTATTATAATATTGAAGTGCTTGTTGTGAAATATTTAAAGCTTCAGCAAAATTTTGATTTCCTACTGCTATAGACTTATACAAATTATCAAATTCCAAATCATCAATAAATATATCTTTTGCAATTTTTGCTCTTTCAGTTAAAATTTTATTTCCTGGTGGAGTAAAATTTGAAGCAGCAACTAAATAATTTTTCCAATTTATTTTATTGTCTTTATAAGTCAATAATTCAAAAGCTTTATTAATCTCAAGTATATCTCCTTTTTGAATCAAAATATTAACATAGTTAGTAGAGTGTAGAGAGTTGTTTGGAAGATTATAAAATGCTTTTCTTCCGAAATAATATGCACTATCAATATTTCCTTTTGCCAAAAATATTTGACTTTTTAACAACTCACTATAATAAAGATGGGGATTAGCATTAGTTCCTTCACTTAATAGCTTTAATGCTTTATCATATTTTTTTGCATTGAAATAATACCTTGCTTTTACAGACTTCATAGGAATTGTAGTAACAGTAATATTTGGCATTTCTGGGACAAAATCATCAATCTTATTAATAGGAACAGTAAAAGTATTTGAATTAAAATCTCTTAATAAAACCATTTGACCTTTAAGAGAATTATAAGTTGTATTGGTTACAAATAAACAAAAAAATAGAGTCAAAATAGACGATATTATAAAAATTGGATTTATAAACTTATATTTAATTCCTTCGTCAGCTAGTTTATTATAATTTATTATATAATTATTTATTATTGCTAATAACATCGTCCAAACTATAAGCACTTGAGGTCTTGCAATTGGAAAATTAAGATTAGCATCAATAGAATAAACTCCCAATGAAATAATTAAAATAAAAATAAAAACTTTATCCTTTTCACTAATTTTTGATTTCCAAATAATTTTAAGTCCAAAAATTACAGTAGCTAAGAATATTCCTAAATAAAGAAAAAAACCAATAATACCTAATTCAGCTCCTAATTGAATAAAATCACTATGAGCATGATAAGGAACAATATATCCTGTTATATCTCTGTTATCATATTCAATAGATTTTAATTTCCAATTTCCTAGACCAACTCCAAAAATTGGATTTGAAACAACGTGATTATAAACATCTTCATAATATCTTAATCTTTGATTTACTGAACCATCGTTTGTTCCAAATGAAATTGTAGCTGCCCTAGATACTGCATCTACTCCTTTATCAGCATAATAAATTTGATTAATAAAAACTGCAAACAAAAGTGGAATTATAAAATAAAAATTAACTAATAATGCTTTAATCGATTTTTTTGATTTTAAAAATAAAATGGTATTTAATAATATGTATGAAAATAAAATTAGGCCAAGTGCTAGAAATGCAGCACGACTTTCAATAATAGTTAAACATAGAATGGATGAAAAAAGAATTAGAGATAATAATATTTTTAATAAATTTTTTTTTGATATATAAAGTAAATACAAGACAAATG
>MDSV01012766.1_pt1 | contig 28600 bp, 25 predicted proteins | sample 810851 | NCBI WGS metagenome assembly MDSV01 (sample SAMN05326640, study PRJNA326480) | marine metagenome | isolation source: seawater | place: Atlantic Ocean: North East | collected 2012 | reverse complement strand
TTTGCTACTGGTTTCTTTGCTACTGGTTTCTTTGCTACTGGTTTCTTTGCTACTGGTTTCTTTGCTACTGGTTTCTTTGCTTCGGACTTAATTTCACTAGTAGGCTTAGCCGTTTTTTTAGTTGAATTTAGTTCTATTTTTTTTATCTCAATACTTGTTAAACTTGCACGAAAACCATTTTTAACTTTATAACCTTTTCTTCTTTTCTTTTTAAAAACAATTACCTTATCTCCTTTAATATGATCTAAAACTTTCGCAACAATTGATACCCCTTTTACAATTGGTTGTCCAACATCTACTTTACCATTATTATCTAACAAAAGTACTTTGTCAAAATTTATAGTTTTACCAGCTTCAATATTCAATCTGTTAACAAAAATCTTTTGGTCTTTCTCTATTTTAAACTGTTGTCCTGCTATGTCTACTATTGCGTACATTTTCAATTTTATTTAAAATGGTTTGCAAAATTACATAATCTGAGAAAAGAAACAAGAAATAACAACTTTTTTTAAATAGATAAATTATATTATTTAAATACTTTAAGTATCAAAATTTAATAATTAGTCAGCCAAATGGTTTATCTTAGCAAAAAAAATATGAGGAAAACTATTGTTTTTTATTTCATTTTTCAATCATTTTTTTTGCATTCTCAAATAAGGTGCGCTTCAGATCATTACATCAGTTCTCTATTCCAAATTAATAATCTTTATAAAAATTCTCAAAGAAATGTTAACAAAGAAATTGTACAGTGGATATCAAACAATAATCAAAAGGAATCTATAAATATTATTACGATTCCAGTTATAGTGCATGTAATTTGGGAAGATAATACCGATGAAAACATATCTGATATGCAAATCTTGTCTCAGATTGAAATTTTAAATAAAGATTTTAGAAGAGCTAATATTGATGTAATAAATACACCCAGTGTTTGGAATAGTATAGCAGCTGATTGTGAGATTGAATTTTGCCTCGCTAGTATTGACCCATATGGAAATGCAACTAGTGGAATTAATAGAGTTAAAACAAGCGTATCCACATTTAGTTTAATAGGTGATAAAATGAAATCTACAAATGAAGGCGGTACAGATCCATGGCCAATAAATGACTATCTCAATATCTGGGTCTGTGATTTATCAGGAGGAATTCTTGGCTATGCAACTTCACCTTCAAATTTTTTATCTAGTGGAGACGGTGTGGTTGTCAGCTACAAACATTTTGGAGATAATGGAACTGTAGAGCCTCCATATCATAAAGGAAGAACAACTACACATGAAGTTGGTCATTACTTAGGCCTTAAACACTTGTGGGGTGATTCAAATTGTGGAGATGATCAAATTAATGATACTCCTACTCAACAAAGTGAAAACAATGATTGTCCTGGGTTTCCTCACAACCAAAATTCATGTGGTACTCAAAATTTAAATGGTGATATGTTTATGAACTACATGGACTATGTAAATGACTTTTGTATGAATATGTTCACACAAGATCAAAAAACAAGAATGGTTGCATCAATAAATCTTTATCGCAACAATTTTTTAACACAAACAATATGCAACTCAAGTTTATCTGTCATAAACAGTACAAATAGACAAAACAAAAAGCTAATAAAAATAATTGATATTTTAGGAAGAAAACAAAATTATGAGAAAAAAAATATAATAAACCTCTACATTTTTGATGATGGATCAGTTGAAAAAAAAATTAAGATAAATTAATCTTTGTTGTTCAACAAAAAAATTCCTATAAGAATAATTAATCCACCTAAAAGACTTATTAAAGTTATTTGCTCATAAATAACTATACCCCATAATACCGCCACAATTGGAATTATATAAGTAACATAAGATGCAAAAACTGGATTTGTAATCTTAATTAGATTATTGAAAAATATTAACGCAATTGAAGTACATAATGTTCCAAGAATAAAAATATAAAATAAAGATATTCGCGCATTATTTTCTTTAATTAAGCTAAAAACATCTAAATAAAATATTAAAAAAACACATATCGGACTAATTAAAAATAAAGAAATAGATGATATTGATAATGAATCTAAATCCTTAAGATACTTAGATATTATATTAATACTTAAGCCATAAAAAAAAGTAGCAAAAATGACAAGATAAATTACAGAGTCAAACATTATGTTTTGATTAATTTGAGGAAAACAAAGTATCAAAACACCCAAAGTACTAATTAATATTGAAATAATTTTTTTCTTATTTAATCTAACAGAAAAAAATACAGTTCCTAGAAGAAGTGTAAATATTGGAGTTAATGAATTTAATATCCCAACAAAAGAACTGTCTAGATCTTGCTGTGCTCGTGCAAATAAAAAAGCTGGAAATGTATTTCCAAAAAGACTAACTAAAAAAAGAGGAAAAATAATTTCTTTTTTTAAGTTCTTAAATGCTTTATAAAGAAAAGGAGACAGCACTAAAAAAGCAAAAAATAGTCTTAAAGCTGCTATCTGAATAGGACTAAATATTTCTAACCCCTTTTTCATGAGAATAAAGGAAGATCCCCAAATTAATCCCAAAATTAAAAGAATGATATATTTTTTCATTCATTTATATATTTACTTTTATTCTTTCCAAGAAAAAGATTCAACAAGAAATTTGATGTCCTTTTTTAAGAATAAATTTAATGGTTCTATAGAATCATTTATTTCAGTATTAAAATAAAGAGCGCCTCTAAAAAAGTGATTAATACTGTCAGTTAAAAAAAATTGAATGGATGTTGCAGTATATCCATTAAAATCATATACAATTCCATAAACATTAGTAGAATCATTACAATAAATCTGTTCACTAATTGCATTTGCCTTAACATTATGCTTATAAGCTAAATCTCTAGATTGTTCAGCATGTTCATATAAATTATTATTAAGTTTATGATAGGTGATATGTAACTTAGCATTTTGATCAAGAAAGTCTAAATTAAACAAACAATCTCTTTCATATTTTGATATGGATGCATATTGAGGTATTTTAAAACTAAATGGACAGTCAACATTTATAAATTGATATTCTTTATTTGGGAAACTAAATTTAACATAAGCTCTAGGCTTAGGAGTATAGTCATTGGAACAAGAAACACAAAAAATAAACAGAAATAAAAACTTAGTCTTCATTAATTTGAACCTTTATTCTCTTTATTCTTCGATTATCAGACGACTCCACAAACATTTTATAAGGAGGAATTTCACATTCCTCTCCAATTGATAATATTCTTCCTTCAACTTCTAAAATAAGACCCGCCAATGAATCTGAGTCCCCTTTAACATTATCAAACGTATCATGTCTTCCTTTAACAATTTTCAAAAAATCGAGTAAAGAAATTTTTCCCTCAAAAATATAATTATTTGCGTCTAACTTTGAATAAATATTATCTTCCTTATCAAATTCATCGTTAATTTCACCAACTATCTCTTCAAGAACATCTTCTAATGTAACTATTCCTGATGTCCCTCCATATTCATCAACAACAATTGCAATGTGATTCTTTTTAATTTGAAATTCTTTTAATAAATCATTTATCATTTTTGTTTCTGGGACATAATATACCTCTCTACATAATTTAACCCAATTAAATTTATCCTCTTCATTTAAAAACGGTATTAAATCTTTAATATATAATACACCTGTTATATTATCAAAATTTTCATCATACACAGGGATTCTAGAAAAACCTGATTTAACAATCAACTTTAATACATCTTTGTAAGATATATTTTTATCAATTGCTATAACATCTAATCTGGATTTCATAACCTCTTTAACATCAGTATTACCAAATTCTAAAATAGAGCGCAACATTCTTTTTTCGTCATCCTTTACCTTGTCTTTATTTATAGATAATACGTTAGAAATCTCTTCAATTGAATCAGAAAATTTCAATCTTTTAATTTTGTTATTGACAAAATGAGAGAGCATCGAAAATAAAAAACCTAATGGATAAAATAATTTTCTAACAAAAAAAATTGATTTTGATAACAGAAAAGATCTTTTAGACCTATAGCTAAAATACAGCATATTTATAAGAACACTAATTAAAATAAAAACAGAAATTACAATTACTACAAAAAGAAGTTTTAAATTAAATTTTAAGCTAGAAATAAATAAAACATGAAAAACTATAAAAACAATAGAAATTCGAAAAAAAACACTTGCCACTATATCAATTAATAAAATCCTGTTTGATTTATGAAATTTATAATTTGATTTTAGATTTTCTTTATCATTTTCAAAATCTTCAATTAACGATTCTTTTGAAAGAAAAAGAAGATTTTCAGAACCAACAATAACTGTTGAGAGAACAAATAATAATATTAAGAGTGTCAAAATAAAAAAAATCTCTACAGAAGAAAATATGACATTAACTGTGATAAGATTAGCAACTAATAAAAAAATAGAAAAGGGGTCTTCGTCCAACTTTAAATATATTTAAAACGGAAGATCATCTGAGTTATCCAATTCATTACTATTGAGCGATTTTTCAGAACTGTTATTTGAATTATCTACGTTTGAATTTAATTCAGCAGAACCATTTCTACTTCCTAACATAGTCATATTATCTGCAAGAACCTCAGTGTTATATCTGGTATTACCATCTTTATCTTCCCATTTTCTGTTTCTAATTTTCCCCTCAACATAAATACTTGAACCTTTCTTGAGCCATTTTTCAGCAACTTCAGCTAAACCTCTCCACAATACTATATTATGCCATTCAGTTTGACTAACTCTCTCACCTTGTTTATTTTTATAATTTTCGGTTGTAGCTAATGTAAAATTTGCTACTGCAATACCACTATCTAAATATCTTACCTCTGGATCTTTTCCTAGATTTCCTACTAAAATAACCTTGTTTACTCCTGCCATATTATTTAATTCATTATATAAAACAAATATATTAAAAAATTATTATTTATTTTAAATAATTGCTCTCTAAAAATTTTTCCATTAGCCTAGACATAGGCAAACTGTTTAGATTACTTTTCTTCACAAAATTCAGATTTTTTTTTAAATCAGATTTGGATGAAATATGCCAAAATTTTGCAATAATTTTCTGATGTGTAAGTTGATGAGTATAACTTTTAGAAACATTAAGTATATCAAAATCTCGATATTTAAATATACTATCCCAATTATCACTATTAGTAAGACTGTCTAAATCTACTTCTTTTTTGGTTTCAATTGAAGGGAATTCATACATATCTTTCCATATCCCACTGGTTTTTTTTAATACAGCTATACGATCATTAAAATCAATAACTAAAAAGTTTATAAATTTTATCTTTTTTTTAACTTTTTTTGACTTTTTAGGCAATTTATTTATTAAATTTTTATTAAAAGCAAAACATAAATCTTGCATTGGACAATTATAACAATTTGGGGACTTATACAAACATTGTATTGACCCAAAATCCATTATAGCACTATTATATAAAGAAGGATTGTTCTTGATTAAGCATTTATCTGCTAGTTCATAAAATTTTTCTTTTCCTATTTTAGAATTAAAATCTAAATTAAGGCCAAAAAATCTACTTAATACTCTTACTACGTTTCCATCTACTACAGCATGTGGCAAATTAAAAGCAAAAGATGAAATAGCAGCTGCGGTATATGGCCCAATTCCAGGCAATGCTAATATTTGTGTATAATCATTAGGGAATTCCCCATTATAATCATTAACAATAATTTTTGCAGTTACATGCATATTTCTTGCTCTACTGTAGTAGCCAAGACCCTGCCAAATTTTCATTACATTATCTAAATTCGCATTTGCTAAGTCATCTACTTTAGGAAAAGTATCAATAAACTTTAAATAATATGGCAAACCCTGTGAAACTTTTGTTTGTTGCAAGATAATTTCAGAAATCCATATCCTATATGCACTTGAAATATCTCGCCACGGAAGATCTCTTTTATTAACCTTATACCAATCAACTAATTTTTTAGAAAAAATCATAAGAAACAATAGTTAAATAAAAAACGCTTAATTTCTTGCATATTTTATATCTTTGGCTGCTAAAATAGACAAGAAAATTATAATAGAAAGAGATTATGACAAAAGCAGAACTTATTAGTAAAATTTCACTTAAAACAGGAGTAGAAAAGTTTACAACATCAACTATTGTTGAAGAGATAATGAATGAAATACAAAATTCCATAATTGATAATAATGCTGTTTATTTAAGAGGTTTTGGTACATTTAAACCAAAAAAACGAGCTGAAAAAACTGGAAGAAACATTAAAAAAAATACAACAATTATTATTCCGGAACATTATGTTCCAGCATTTAAACCTTCCAAAAAATTTATAATTAAGGTAAAACAAAATATAAAATAAAATATGTCAGGTGCTAAAAAAAAGAAACGGTTAAAAATTGCTACCCATAAACGTAAAAAACGTTCAAGAAAAAATAGACATAAAAATAAATAGATTTTGTTTCTATTTAATCAATTGCCATGAAATACGATCTGATTATCGATTCAAGGCCTTCTGAAGTAGTAATTGCTTTATTACGTGATGGGCTTCTGATAGAATTACATAAAGAACAACATAACAACAATTTTTCTGTTGGCGATATATATTTAGGTAAAGTACGCAAAATTGCTCCAGGATTAAATGCATCATTTATTAATGTTGGCTATGAAAAAGATGGTTTTCTACATTATCTTGATTTAGGGCCCCAATTTAAATCTCTAAAAAAGTTCACAGATAAAACTATTGAAAAAAAAATTAATACTGCATCATTAAAAAATTTTAAAAAAGAACAGTTAATTGAAAAAGAAGGTGAAATAAAAAATATAATTAAAGGGGGTGACTTCATTTTAACTCAAATTTCAAAAGAACCAATTTCTACAAAGGGGCCAAGATTAACAGCAGAGATTTCTATTGCGGGAAGATATATGGTTCTGATACCATTTTCAGAAAGAGTGTCATTATCACAAAAAATTACAGATAAAGAAGAAAAAAGTAGACTAAAAAAATTAATTAAAAGTATCAAACCTATTGGATTTGGAGTAATTGTTAGAACAGTAGCAAAAGGCAAAAAGGTAGCAGATTTAGATAAAGATTTAAAAAATTTATATAAAAAATGGCAGGTAATTAGTAAAAAATTAAAAGGGGTTAATCCGCCAAAAAAAATACTTGGAGAATTAAATCGTTCTTCCGCAATATTAAGAGATTTGTTAAGTGAAAAATTTAATACAATTCACGTAAACAATGAAGATCTCTTAATAGAGTTAAAAGAATATCTTTCAGGAATATCACCTCAACATGAAAAGATTGTTAAACTACATAAAAAGAAAACCCCAATTTTTCAAGAGTTCAATGTTACTAAACAAATTAAAGGGGCGTTTGGAAAAAATGTAACAATGAAAAAAGGAACATATTTAGTAATTGAACATACAGAAGCATTACATGTTATTGACGTTAATAGCGGAAAAAAAGTTGATGCTACAAAAGATCAAGAAGCAAATGCACTTGCTGTCAATTTAGACGCTGCTAATGAAGTTGCTAGACAATTACGTTTAAGAGATATGGGTGGAATTATTATTGTAGACTTTATTGATTTAAAAGAAGAGAAAAACAGAAGAATTTTGACTGAAAGAATGAAAGAGGCAATGAGTAGCGATAAAGCAAAACACTATGTTTTACCTCCAACAAAATTCGGATTAGTTCAGATTACAAGACAAAGAGTTCGACCTGAAATGAATATCGACACAGAAGAAAATTGTCCACTTTGTGCAGGAAAAGGAAAAATAGATTCTAGTTTAATTTTAATAGATACTATTGAAAGAAAAATTAACAATATTGTAGAAAAGTCAAATGGAGAAATATCTATTTCAACACACCCATTTGTTGCAAGCTATATTAACCAAAAAAAAGGATGGTTTTCCAATTCAATTTCTAAGAATTGGAGTAAAAAGTTTAATAGAAAAATCACAGTTAGAGCAGATGAAAGACTACATTTACTACAATATTCAGTAGTTAAAAATTAGTTTTTTTTATTACTTTGGTATAGATTCATTAACGGAACTATCGCTAATAATATAATTAATCCTCCAATTAAATAAGTAAACCTAATATTACTTTCATAATTAAAGAAAGAAATTGAAAAGATAGCTATTAAACAAATTCTCATTATAATGTTAAAAGAGTTAAAAACAGAATTTACTCTACCAATAATATTGTTAGGAATATTATTAAATAAAAATGTAGTTCTAATTATTCTTACTCCTGCATTAGTAATTCCTAAAATAAAACTTCCTATAAAAAATAACCATAATATTTTGTAAAAAGACATCAAAAAAAATGTAATAGATACTACAAAAAATAAAATTGCTATACTAATAAAGCTACTAACTCTTTTAAAAATGTTAATTATTAAAAATCCTGAAAAAATAGCTCCAAATGAATAATATATCTCCGATGAAGCATAAACATGTCCACCCATATTTAGAAAATCATGAACATATGAAGGCAATAATATATGTATCATAACTAAAGTAATAGCAAATAAAACATATGAAAATATTCCAAAAATAAATATCTTTCTATTCTTCTCTAAAAAACTATACCCTTGTTTAAATCTCTCTAAGATATTTTCTTTATTTATTTTATCAATCACAACTGATTGGTATCTGATTAAAGTAAAAATTATAATAACAAACAAATATGTTATTGCATCCAACAAAAAAATTTCATAAATTGTCCAAGCCTCAATTGAAAATGGAATACTAAAATTTATACCACCAATTTCTATATTGTTATTTTGTATTCCGGTTAATAAAATGGCTGCAAAAGCTCCTGCTAAAACTGAAGTGACCTGCCCTTGAATTTCAATAATTGAATTTAACTTACCATAATACTTCCTTTCAGTAATTTGCTGACCAAATGCATATAGATTAGGATAGTGTATGTTATAATTAAAAATAGTAGTTGCAAAAACTAATATTACTAAAAAATCAGGAAGAAATTTATTTAAAAACCCATATAGTGCAACTAAACCTATTATTGTTCCACATACTAAATTAACATAAATAAAAAGTTTTTTTCTTGAATATCTATCAATTAAAGTGCCTGCATATAAACCCCAAAACAAAGTCAAAAAAGTGATTAATAAATATGAATTAGTAAATGTTGAAGATCTATCTATAACTTCAACAAAATACCATGGGATTGCAATCATACTTATTCCTTGAGCCAGACCCGAAATAATATTTGCAAGAAACAACAAAATTATAGCTCTTCTATTTTTCATAAATACAAAATTAAGATTTAATTGCATTATTCTTATTTTTGGAAGATGAATGATATTGAAAGAATTATACAGAAAATAAAAAAATATTGCTCAATACAAGAAAGATGTAAATATGACATCATTAGAAAAATGTCTAAATACTCAATCACTGAAAAAGACAAAAAAAGAATATTTGAGATTCTTATCAATCAAGACTTTTTAAACGAAATTCGATTTACTAATTCTTTTGTAAGAGGTAAATTTAAAATCAACCAATGGGGAAAAAAGAAAATAGTTCAATCACTAATTCAGAAAAATATCTCTTCAAGTATTATTAATGAAAGCCTAAAAGAAATAGACCATAAACAATACCTATTTACAATAGATAAATTATTTGAAAAAAAACAAAAAACAATAAATTCATTTGATAAAAAAAAACAAAAAATAAAAATTGTAAATTACTTACTTGCAAAAGGATATGAGTCTGAGATTATTTGGGATAGAATCAAAAACCTAAAATATTAATAATGTTTAAAGAAGAAATTGAAGTGCTTAACGCAAGAAAAAAACAATTATATGAATATATAAATATTAATTATAAAAAAACTGAATATGAAAAATTAAGAGTTCTAACAGAAGAAGAGAAGTTTTGGGAAAATCAAACAAAAGCTCATCAAACTCTAAAAAAAATGAGTCATATAAAAGATTGGTTAGATGCGTATGATAATGTTGCATCTAATATTGAAGAATTATCAATACTACATGAACTAAATGCTGATGATCAAGAATTAAACACACAATTAAAAAAAACAAGATTAGCTTTAGAAAAACTAGAGTTTAGGAATATGTTAAGCGCAGAAGAAGACTCTATGCCTGCAATTATCAATATTAATCCAGGAGCTGGAGGAGTTGAAGGTCAAGATTGGGCAGAAATGTTAATGAGAATGTATATAATGTGGGGTGAAAAAAATAATTATAAGATATCTACAATAAGTCTTCAAAAAGCAGATCCTGCAGGTATAAAATCTGTAACCCTTGAATTTCATGGCGATTTTCCTTTCGGAAATTTAAAAAGTGAAAACGGAGTACACAGATTAGTTAGAATTTCTCCTTTTGATTCCAATGCTAAAAGACATACAACATTTGCCTCAGTATTTGTTTATCCTCTTTTGGATCAAAGTATTCAAATTAATGTAGATCCAAGTTCTATTAGCTGGGATACTTTTAGATCTGGAGGTGCAGGAGGTCAAGGAGTTAACAAAGTTGAAACCGCTGTTAGATTAAAACATCATCCAACAGGAATCACAATTGAAAATTCTGAAAGTAGATCACAGCTTGATAATAAAGAGAAGGCACTTAAATTACTAAAATCTCAATTATATGAAATTGAAATTAGAAAGAAGCAAAAAGAAAAAAATAAAATTGAAGAAGAAAAAATGAAAATCGAATGGGGGTCTCAAATAAGAAATTACATTCTTCATCCATACAAACTAGTGAAAGATCTTAGAACAAATGTTGAGTCTAGCAATCCAGATGAAGTTTTAAATGGAAATTTAAACCCATTCATTAAATCGTATTTAATGAAATTTGGACAAAAATGAAAATATACCACAACCCTAGGTGCTCAAAAAGTAGAAACACCTTATCAGTTCTACAACAAACATCAAATAATATTGAAGTAATATTTTATCTTAAAACTTCATTTAAAAAAAGTGAAATTTTAGATATTTTAAAAAAATTGAATAAAAAACCTTTAGAATTAATTAGAAAGCAAGAAAAACTTTGGAAAGAAAAATATCAGAAAAGAAATATTACAAATCAAAATGAGATAGTTAGAATTTTAATAAAACATCCAATTTTGATTGATAGACCAATATTAATTGGAGAAAAATTTGGTGTAATTGGAAAAGATATACAAAGTATTGAACAGTTCTTTCATCAAGAAGGAATTTGATCCTCCTCGAGCTTACCTTCTCTTATCCAGACATATATGAAATATGGAATTACACTTGCAAGGAAAATTATACACCAAAAAGCCATTAAAAAAACAAAAACAAATATTAAAAAGCCTATAAATTTCATAATTTGTAAATTTGAACAAAATAACAACAACTATAAAAAATATCAAAATATTTTTATATGAAATATAGAATTGAGAAAGACACTATTGGGGAAGTAAAAGTTCAAGCAAATAAATACTGGGGAGCTCAAACTGAAAGAAGCAAGCAAAACTTTAAAATAGGAAATCCAGCCTCTATGCCTTTAAGTATTATATACGCTTTTGCATATATCAAAAAAGCTACTGCAAAAATAAATTATCAACTAAAACAAATAAGTGAAATAAAGAAGACACTCATTATTAAAGTATGTGATGAAATTATTGAAGGGAAACATGATGACCAATTCCCATTAGTAATATGGCAAACAGGAAGTGGGACTCAAACAAATATGAATATTAATGAAGTAATTGCTAACAGAGGACATGTACTTAATGGAGGAAAATTAGAAGATTCAAATAAAATATTACATCCTAATGACGATGTAAATAAATCTCAAAGTTCAAATGATACTTTTCCAACCGCAATGCATATTGCATCTTACAAAATCATTTCTGAAAAAACCCTTCCATCACTAATAAATTTAAAAAATATTTTGCTTACAAAATCTAAAGAATTTATGCAGATTGTAAAAATAGGGAGAACACATTTAATGGATGCAACACCACTAACACTAGGGCAAGAGTTTTCTGGATATGTTTCACAAATAGATCATGGGATTAATGCATTAAAGAACTCCCTCCCACATTTGTCTGAATTAGCAATTGGTGGTACTGCTGTTGGAACTGGAATTAACTCTCCAAGCAATTTCTCAAAATTAGTATCACAAGAACTATCAAAAATCACTAAGTTACCTTTAATTAGTTCTAAAAATAAATTTGAAGCAATTGCTAGTCATGATGCTATAGTTGAAAGTCATGCAGCGATTAAGCAAGTTGCTACATCGTTAAATAAAATTGCAAATGACATAAGGATGTTAGCATCTGGACCTAGAAGTGGAATTGGTGAGCTAATTTTACCTGAAAATGAACCAGGATCTTCAATAATGCCAGGAAAAGTTAATCCCACGCAATGCGAAGCAATAACTATGGTTTGTTCTCAAATTATAGGAAATGATGTCACCATCACCTTCGCTGGTGCCCAAGGTCATTATGAACTGAATGTATTTAAACCCGTAATGGCCGCAAATATCATTGAATCTGCTACATTAATTGCAGATGCGACCAATTCATTTACAGAAAATTGTGTTCGAGGAATCAAACCAAATTATAAAATCTTAAATAAAAATCTTGAAAACTCATTAATGTTAGTTACTGCATTAAACACAAAAATTGGTTATGAAAAAGCAGCCGAAATTGCTAAACAGGCATATAAAAATGGAACTAATTTAAAAGAAGAAGGTATTAAACTAGGGTATTTAACCGAAGAAGAATTTGACAAATGGGTTGACCCTAAAAAAATGTGTTGTTTAAAAGATGAAAAATAAATTTTTAAATTTTATCTTCTTGACCTTCTCTCTTTAGATCTGAAACAAATTGTTTAATATTCTGCTCGTCTTCTTTTTTACAAATAAGTAAAGTGCCATCATTATCTACAATAATATAATCTTGTAATCCATTTATAACTACTAATTTATCATTTGGAACATTTACTATATTACCGTGTGAATTATACAACTTAACTTGATTACCTGAAACAGCATTGTTAAATTTATCTAAATCCAAGTGAGTGTAAAGAGAACTCCATGTTCCTAAATCTGACCACCCAAAATCAGATGGATAGACATAAACATTTTCAGCTTTTTCCATTATTCCATAATCAATGGAAATATTTTTACATGAAGCAAAAACTCTTTTTATATACTCTTTTTCATTTTTTTTAAAATAAAATTCTCTTCCTTCATCAAATACATCATATATATCACGTAAAAACTTTCTATATGCTAAAATAATTGATGATGAGGTTGAAATAAACATTCCTGAATTCCATAAAAAATCTCCACTATCAATAAATTTTAATGCTAAATCCTGTGATGGCTTCTCAGTAAAAGTTTTGACTTTCTTTATCTCAGAAGATTCGGGTAAATTTTCTTCAACAAACTGAATGTATCCATATCCTGTATCAGGTCTTGAAGGATTAATTCCTAAAGTAAGTATAATATCATTTTTTGAAGTAAATTCAAGAGATTTTTTTAAAATTTTAGTAAACTTTTTCTCATTTGTAATAATATGATCGGATGCTGCAATAAAAATGTTAGCATTTTTATTAATGCTGTGGATTTTAAATACTGAATAAGCGATACATGGGGCTGTATTACGCATTATAGGTTCACATAAAATATTTGATTCTGGCAAATCACTTAATTGTTTAATACACAAATCAATATACATTTCGTTTGTAACAACATATATGTTTTTTGTAATAAATGTTAATTTTAATCTTCTATAAGTCTGTTGAATTAAAGTTTCTCCTGTACCCAAAATGTCTAAAAATTGTTTAGGCATTTTAGATTTACTCATTGGCCAAAAACGAGACCCTATCCCCCCAGCCATTATCACTGCATAATGATCTTTATTCATAATTATAGTTTTGATATTACTTTGCACAAAATTACAGAGAATTTATTAAATCAACTTCTATTAGTGGATGAAGCAGATATATTTTTCCAGTATTTTTTTCTACACATTTATATCTCTTTCTTAATTTTCTTTTTTTACAAAAAATTCTATTATTTTTTATTCGGAAGAATTGATTTTCCTCTAAATCTTGTAAAACATCTTTTCTGTCACAATCATATTTTCTTAAACATAAAGCTAAGTTTAAATCTGAGTATGTTGAAGCTTTTATTTTAAGCATATGTTCACTTAATACCTTTAAGATATTATCAGTAAAACAATCTAAATTCATAAAATTAAGCATCATACTCTTAAACATACTTTTCCACTCCATACCATGTGGTTTCACAGAATTTTTATATTTATCATACACAAAAGCATGTGCAAGTTCGTGCGTAAGCGTAATAAGAAATGAATACTTATTTAAATCTTTATTAATACTTATGGCATACACATTATTTTTTACCTTAAAATCTCCTAACTTAGTTACTCTAGATTTTGATATATAAATCCTAACATCTAGTTGATCTAACCATTTTTTAATTGTTGCAATACTAGCTTTGGGAACAAATGAAGTGAAATCACTCATATATACAGATGTTTAAAAGCCTAAAATTAGTGCTAAATATCCTACTAATAATGCAACTAAAAAGCCTACAATAGAAACATTTAGTGCATCTTTTCTGTTCTCAGCAAATAATGGGAAAATCCCATCTCCACTAGTTGCTATGGATGCTGCAATTAGTGCAGATATTGGAAAATTTGGCACTGTGATAAAAGCAACTGCAACTGAAATCATACCGCCACATCCTGGTAATAGTCCAATTAAGGCTGCTAAAAAAACAACAATATAGGAGGATGAAGTCATCCATTTATCAAATATTTCAGCTCCCACAACAACATCAATTATATAGTTAGCAATAAATAGACCAATAAAAACAAATGTAATAACCAATGAAACATCTAATATAGAGTGTAATAGTGTTGATTTGATATCATTACTATCACTAATACATGCATGGTTTTTATAAAAAAAATTACTAATTAAATACTGTATTATACAAGTAATAGTTAATGCAATTGAAACCCAATATGTAACAATTGAAATAGAATCAATACTTCCTCCCCATAATGCCATTATAGATCCTGGAGCTAAAAAAATTGCCATAGATATAATAAAATAAAAACCTATATTTTCTATAAATACTGTTGATAAACTATTAACTTTAAAAGACGGTTTTTGTTCACTTAATTCAGAAGTATTATCATTTTTTAGATAATTGGCCTTAAATCCAAAAAAGTCATATAAATAACCAAAAACAGTTCCAGTAATTAAGCCGAAAATAGTAATAATTGCGTATGCTTTTATATTACCTATGACATCTGCTTCGGATGAAGCTCCTAACAAAACAAATGAACCTTCTCCTAAAGTACTAATAAAAGTAGCAAATAAACCACCAAAAGATATTTTTTTATTTTTATACAATGAAGCTACAACAATAGAAGCGCCACACCCAGGAATAGCTCCTAGCAAAGCCCCAATAATAGGATGAGCCCACTTTGGTCCTATTTCATTTGCAAGTTTTTTTTGCATTTTTGTTAAAAAACTAATTATTGCAAAACCAATAATTGAAATAGAAACATAGCCACCAATTACACCTGCGGCTTCAAGATTTGTTATAAAAAAAGACCAAAAATTAAATTCCATTGTATTTAGATAAATTTTAAATTAAACTATATTATTTTAACAATGCTCATTTTAGAAGAAAAATTTGGACAAGAATTGCATTTCTTTTTTTTACTAACTGCACAAGATGATAAGAAAAAAAATAAAATAATAAATAAAAGATAATATTTTTGTATCTTCATATAAACAAAAATAATTAATTTGTAGCTTTCAAGTATTGTAAATGTCAAAAATATTTAGGCATATCGGAAATTATTTGATAATGATGTTTAGGGTTATAAACAAGCCTAACAAATGGATTGTATTTAAAAAACAACTAATTCTAGAACTAGAAAAAGTAGGCTTAAATTCAATCGGAATAGTATTTATCATATCATTTTTTGTAGGTGGGGTTGTAAGTATTCAGACAGCATATAATCTAGAAAGCCCATTACTACCCATGTATATCATTGGTTTGGCAAGCAGAGATTCATTAATTTTAGAATTTTCACCTACTATGATATCATTAATACTAGCTGGCAAAGTAGGATCTAGTATTGCTTCTGAACTTGGAACAATGCGAGTCACAGAACAAATAGATGCTTTAGAAATTATGGGGGTAAATTCAGCATCATTTTTAATATTACCAAAGTTAATTGCTTGTATACTTTTCTTTCCAATTTTAGTCATTATGAGTATGTCAATTGGAATGATTGGTGCGTGGATAGGAGGACTTTCTGCAGATATAAGTACTTCAGAATTCTTGTATGGATTAAAATATGAGTTTAATCCTTTTTATATCACTTATGCCTTAATTAAAACAATTTTTTTTGCATTTATTATTTCTTCTGTATCTGCATATTTTGGATACAATACTAAGGGAGGAGCAATAAATGTTGGAAAAGCTAGCACTAAAGCTGTTGTTGTAAGTAGTATTATTATTCTTATTTTAAACTATATTCTAACTGATTTACTTTTATCATGATTGAGATAAGAAAAATTAACAAATCATTTAAAGAAAATCATATCTTAAAAGATGTAACATTTACTTTTGAGAAATCTAAAACAAACTTGATAATTGGGGAAAGTGGTTCTGGTAAAACCACATTATTAAAAATTTTAATAGGGTTGTATAAGCATGATAGCGGTTCAGTTCTATTTAATCAACAAAAAGTAAATTTAATGTCTAAAAAACAAAAAAGACATTTGAGACAAGATATTGGAATGCTATTTCAAGGAGGAGCATTATATGATTATATGTCGGTTGAAGAAAATATTATGTTTCCATTAACAATGTTTACTAATAAATCTAAAAAAGAAAAACTTAATCGAGTTAACTTTTGTTTAGAACGAGTAAATCTTTCAAATAAAAATAACTTAATGCCATCAGAACTAAGTGGTGGAATGATTAAAAGAGTCGCTATAGCTAGAGCCATTTCAATGGGGCCAAAATATTTATTATGTGATGAGCCAAACTCAGGGCTTGACCCTAAAACAGCAATTTTAATTGATGATCTAATAAAAGAAATCACTTTAGAATATAATATAACAACAGTAGTTAATACTCATGATATGAATTCAGTTATGCAAATTGGAGATAATATTGCATTTATCAATAAAGGAGAAATTTGGTGGAAAGGAAATAATGAAGAATTGATTATTTCTAAAAATAAAGAACTAAATAATTTTGTTTTTGCATCAAAACTATTCAAAAGACTAAAACAATGAAGAAGGAAATAGTTAAACCGAAAAAAAAACTTGGTCAACATTTCCTTATTGATAAAAATATAGCAAAAAAAATCACTGATTTATTATATCCCAAATCTGAAAATATAATTGAATTAGGACCTGGGACAGGAGTTTTGACTGATTTTTTAATTAAAAAAAAAATCAATTTAAAGTTAGTCGAAATAGATAATGAATGCGTTATGTTGCTTAAAAAAAAATATTTTAATATACAAGATCAAATCATTAACGCCGACTTCTTAAAAGTAAATATAAATAATATTTTTACTAATAAAATTTCATTAATTGGAAATTTTCCATACAACATATCTTCACAAATTTTATTTAAAATATTAGAAAACAAAGAAGATATCATTGAAATCGTTGGAATGTTCCAAAAAGAAGTTGGAGAAAGAATTATAGCAACAAAAGGTAAAACAAAAGGAATTCTTTCTGTTTTAATCCAAACATATTACAACGTTGAATATTGTTTTACTTTAAATGAACAAGTTTTTCATCCTCCCCCAAAGGTTAAATCAGCAGTATTAAGATTTTCAAGGAATAATAGATTAACATTAAAAAATGAAATGTTATTTTTCCAAATTGTTAAATCAGGCTTCAATCAGAGAAGAAAAATTTTAAAAAATGCCTTAAAAACATTTGATATATTAGAATCAGAAAAAACAAATTATTTACTAAACTTAAGAGCAGAAGAATTAACTATAGAAGATTTTATAAACATCACTAAAAATGTTAGAGAGAATAAAAATTAATAATGACTTTATTAATCAAGTAAATAATCTTTGTGTTGAAAAAGATTTAATAAAACTGCTTGAAATAATTAACAATCTTCATCATGCTGACGTAGCTGAAATTTTAGAAAAAACAAATATTGAAAATGCTAAATTTATATATAATAATATACAAAAGGGAAAGAATGCATTGGTACTTATTGAAATAGAAAATGATTTAAGAAAATCTATTCTTTTGGGCCTTTCTGCTAAAGATATTGCAGATAAAATCATTGTTCATTTAGAATCTGATGATGCAGTAAACATTATAAATGAATTATCTAACAAAAAAAAATATTTAGTTCTTTCTAAAATAAAAAATAAAGATCTTGCTTATGATATTTCAGATTTATTAAATTATGAACAAAACACAGCAGGTAGTTTAATGGCTAAAGAACTCATTAAAGTAAATCAAAATTGGAATACATTAAAATGTTTAAAAGAAATGAGAAAGCAAGCTGATGGCATAAAACAAGTTCATACAATATATGTTGTTAATGACAAGAATAAGTTAATAGGGCTATTATCTCTTAGAAAACTTCTACTTACTAGTAACGAAATTTCAATAAAAGAAATAGTTAAAAAAAATATAATTTCAGTTAGTGCATATGAAAGAAAAGAAAATATTGCAAATATCATGAACAAATATGACCTAGTTGTTATTCCTGTAGTAGATAAACACAATAAATTAATTGGGAGGATTACTATTGATGACGTACTGAGTGTTGTTAAAGAAGAAGCAGAAAAAGATTACCAGTTAGCCTCTGGTATTTCTGAAGATGTTGAAATTAATGATAATATACTTGATATAACTAGAGCTAGACTACCATGGCTTATTATTGGTATGTTTGGAGGTATTTTAAGTGCTAAAATTATTGGGATTTTTGATCTAGAAAATAACTTTGAACTCACTTTTTTTATTCCACTTATTGCAGCTATGGGTGGGAACGTTGGTATACAATCTTCTGCAATTGTAGTCCAAAGCATAGCAAATAGATCTTTTGGAACTGAAAGTATTTTGGAAAAATTATTTAAAGAATTAAGAGTCGCTCTTCTAAATGGTCTTATCTGCTCATTAATAATTCTGTTATCCACTTATCTTCTTGGTTATAATCCAGCGTTAAGTGCTACCGTAAGTATTTCTTTATTATCAGTTATTATATTTGCCGCGTTATTTGGCGCATTTATCCCACTAAGTTTAAAAAAAATAAAAATAGACCCAGCTTTAGCTACAGGCCCATTTATCACCACAATTAATGATGTATTAGGTCTATTAATATATTTTATGTTTGGTCAAAAAATACTATAGATGAAAATACTTTTTATTGACAGTACATCATCATTACTATTAGAAAAATTAAGATCTAATAATATGATTTGTGATGTTGCATATAAGAAAAAAAAATCTGAAATTGAAAAGATTATATATGAATATGATGGAATAGTAATAAGAAGTAAATTTAAAATTGACAGGTTGTTTATTAAAAAAGCAAAAAAATTAAAATTTATTGCTCGAGCTGGAGTAGGAATGGAAAATATTGACGTTAAATACGCTCAAGAAAATAATATTCTATGTATAAACTCAAAAAATGCAAATAGTCAAGCAGTTGCAGAACATACTTTAGGAATGATTTTGAGTTTATTTAAAAATATCAATAAATCTCATCAAGAAGTTAAATCTAAATTATGGTTAAGAGAAGAAAATAGAGGGCTAGAGCTAAGTGGAAAAACAATAGGAATAATCGGATATGGAAATGCTGGATCCAAATTTGCTAAAATATTAGATGGGTTTAACGTTAAAATTTTAGCTTATGATAAATATTTGTTAAAATACCCATATAAAAGTTCAATGAAAAAAATATATGAAAATGCCGACCTTATTAGTTTACATATCCCGTTGACAAAAGAAACATTTCATTTGTTAAATGATAATTTTATAGATAAATTTCAAAAACCCTTTTTCCTAATTAATACATCAAGGGGAAAATGTGTTTCAACAAAAAGCTTAGTCAAAGCAATAAAAAATAAAAAAATATTAGGCGCATGTTTGGATGTACTTGAAATAGAAAATAATTCTTTTGAAAACATCTCTCAAAATCTCAATCAGAAAGAATTAAATTATTTAATTAACTCTAATAAAGTTATTCTAACTCCACACATTGCAGGATGGACTAACGAAAGTAAAAAAGCAATTGCGGAAACTATATCTAATCAAATTTTAACATTACACAAAAAATCACTTAGCAATTAATTGAATTGTGTTTCTAGACCTTTGTTCAAGAAGTATTTTTTTATTGTTTAATAGTTGCGAGACAGAGTCTTTTTTGTAATTTCTAATTGTATATAAATTAACATTTTCATTATATACTACTTTAAAATTCTTTATTACTTCGTTTCGAAATTTTATAACTTTATTTTTTTCATTATCAAAACAAATAGAAAATGAAACAGCTGAGTTTTGCATCAAATTTACCCTAATAGAATACTTCAAAAGAAGTAAAAAAATCTTACTAATATGATCTTCAACTATAAAAGACAGATTTGAATCAGAAATCGACAATAAAATTTGGTTTTTTTTAACAATAAATGATGGAACTAAAGGTATTAGTTCTGGTTGACTTGAAATTAAAGTGCCTTCTTCTTCGGGAGTGTAAAACGACTTAATGTATAAAGGAATATTCTTTTTTTTTAATGGTTGTATAGTTCTAGGATGAATTACTTTTGCTCCATAATATGCTAGTTCAATTGCTTCATCAAAAGAGATATTTTTGAATAGAGTAGGTTCTTTAAAATACTTTGGGTCAGAATTCATTAATCCTGGAACATCTTTCCAAATTGTAACTTCTTGCGCATTTAATGAATATGCTAAAATTGCTGCTGTAAAGTCTGAACCCTCTCTTCCTAATGTAGTATTTATATTTTCTGAGTTACATGAAATAAATCCTTGTGTAATATAGTTTTTATTTTTTATCTTTTGCTTAATAGATGAATCAGTAAAACTCCAATCAACTGAAGCATTCTGATAATCACTATTTGTACGTATAATATCACGAGCATCAATTAAAATATGTTCAAAGCCATTTTTTTTCAAATATTTACTTAATATACAACTAGACAATAATTCTCCTATAACAACAATTTGGTCGTAAATGTAACCATAACTATTATGATTTCCCTCATCAAAAACCCATTCAATTTCAAGTAGTAAATTATCTATATCATTATAGATTAAATCATCTTTATCAAATAACTCTTCAATTATTTGATAATGATAATTTTTTATTTTTTGCAGTTCTTCTTTTGGATTATTGTTATTAACGAAATCATTAACAATACGCTCTAACATATTTGTAACTTTTCCCATTGCAGAAAAGACAATTATTAATTGATTATGTCTATTTTTTTGTATAATCTGAACAACACGATTAATACTTTTTTTATCTTTAATTGAAGCTCCACCAAACTTGAAAATTTTAGTCATTAGACATATTTAATTTTAGCAAAGTAAAGAATTATTTTTACAAAATATCTTTTTAAATTTACCATATTTGCAATTAATTAAATATATCAAATGAAAGTAGCTTTTTTAACATCTGGAGGTATTGCTCCTTGTCTATCAGCCGCAGTTGGAAGACTAGCACAAAATTATCTAAACAAATATCCAGATATTGAGATTATTGGATACTTAAATGGCTATAAAGGTCTTCTTTTAGGAGATTTTATTCGTTTTAAAAAAACTGTTTTAAACAAAATTGATGATTTTTATCAATTTGGAGGGTCACCAATCGGAAATAGTAGAGTTAAACTTACAAACATTAAAGATTGTGTGAAAAATGGATATATTAAAATTGGTGAAAATCCTTTAGAAGTAGCCGCACAACAATTAGTTAAAGATAATATTACTATTTTACACACTATTGGAGGAGATGACACAAATACTACTGCTGCTGATCTATCAAATTATTTACGAAAACATAATTATTTATTAAATGTAGTTGGGTTACCTAAAACAATTGATAATGATGTTTATCCAATCACACAAACACTTGGCGCATACACTGCAGCTGAGCAAGGGGCAATTTTTTTTGAAAATATAGTTAATGAAAATACTACTTCGAATAGACAATTAATTATTCATGAAATTATGGGTAGACATTGTGGGTGGCTTACAGCAGCAACAGCATTAAAATATCGTGAAAGATTAAAAAAAATACAATTTATAGAAGAATTAAAAATCTTTAAAGAAAAATGGGATATACATTCAATATTAATACCTGAACAAAAAATTAATATCACAGAAGAATGTGATCGCCTGAAAAAAGTGATGGATAAATATGATTGTGTAAATGTTTTTCTAAGTGAAGGAGCTGGAGTAGATACAATTATTGCAGAAGCAGAAAATTCTGGAGAAAAAATTTTACGTGATGCATTTGGACATGTTCGTTTAGACGAACTAAATCCAGGAAAATGGTTTGCTAATAAATTCGGAAAAGAGCTTAATGCAAATAAAATTTTAGTACAAAAAAGCGGGTATTTTGCAAGATCAGCTAAATCAAATAAAGAAGATTTAGATTTAATATTTAAAGTTGCAGATTTTGCAACAGAATCAGCTTTAAGAAAACAAAATGGTGTTGTAGGATGGGATGAAGAAAATAACAATAAACTTTCATGTATAGATTTTTCGAGAATTAAAGGAGGAAAACCTTTTGACATATCACAAAAATGGTATAAAGAAATGATCAATCAAATACATAGTATTTAATTGTATGATATTAAATATTAAATGAAATTCATACAATCAAAACAAGCAGAGAAAGTATTATCTGCTTTAAAAATCAAACAAGTAAAAATACAACTAACAGGGTTTTCTGGATCTTCTTTTGCAGTGGTTTCTAGTCAAGTAATAAAAAACGATTCAAATCCGCACTTGTTTATTTTTAGAGAAAAAGAAAGCGCTTCATATTTTATTAATGACATTGAAGAATTGCTAAAAAAAGACATCTCTTTTTTTCCTGAAGTTAATAATATTAATAAACTAGATTCAAAAAATAGTTCAAGTAATCTTCTTAGAACAGAAGCTCTTAATAAAGTTAATCAAAATGATAAATCTGTAATTATAACATATTCAGAAGCATTATTAAATAAAATTTTAAGCAAAAAAGAACTAATAAAAAACACAATCAATTTAAGAATACGTGATGAAATTTTAATTTTTGAATTAGAAAAAAAATTAACTGAAGTTGATTTTAAAAAAGTAGACTTTGTTATTGAAGCTGGTCAGTATTCTATAAGAGGGGGAATAGTTGATATATTTTCATACGCAAATGAAAATCCTTTCAGATTAGAATTTTTTGATAATGAAATTGAAAGTATTAGAACATTTGATGTTAATACTCAACTATCAAAAGAATTAATTAATAAAATTACTATTGTGTCTAATTGTGACAAAAACAAAAAAAATCTATGTAATTTTTTAGATTTTCTACCAAAAAATACAATCGTCTGGGCTGAAGACATCAACTATACTGCAAATATTTTATCTTCTTCTTTTAAAAAAACAGAAAAATATTTGAAAGAGAAAAAAGAATTTTTTTTTAATATAAATGATATAATAATCCAAGATTCCGATTTTATAAATTCAATAAAAAAATTTTCTACAATTGAAAATAATAATAACCCCTTTTTTATTTGTAACACAAAAATTAGTATCAATACACAGCCACAGACAAGCATTAATAAACAATTTGATTTGCTAAAAAATGAATTTATTAAACACGAAAAAGAAGGTATAAAAAACATAGTTCTTTGTTCTTCAGAAGAGCAAAAAAAAAGATTAGATTCTATATTTGAAATTGATCAGGAAAAGTTTAATTATAAATGTCTAATTAATTCATTACACAAAGGATATATTGACTATAGTAATAAAATAGCAATATATACTGATCATCAGATTTTTAATAGACATCATAAATTTAAACCTAAAGCTAGATATTATAATAATCAGGCAATTACTTTAAAGCAACTTAATTCTTTAGAAATTGGCGATTTTGTCACTCATATTGATCACGGTATAGGTATATTTTCCGGATTACATAAAATAGAAAACAATGGCAATGTTCAGGAAGTAATCAAGTTAACATATCAAGATGGTGATATCTTGTATATAAGTATTCACTCTTTACATAAAATTTCAAAATATTCAGCTAAAGAGGGTGTATCACCAAAGATTAATCAATTAGGATCTCCTCAGTGGAAAAAGAAAAAAATGACAACTAAGAAAAAAGTAAAGCAAATTGCTTTTGACTTAATTAAACTTTATGCTAAAAGAAAACACAAAAAAGGTTTTTCATTTAGTCCCGACACATACATTCAACATGAACTTGAAGCATCATTTATGTTTGAAGATACTCCTGATCAAAGTAAAGCTACACAAGATGTCAAAAAAGATATGGAAAGTGAAATTCCTATGGACAGGCTTGTATGTGGAGACGTAGGATTTGGTAAAACAGAAATTGCAATAAGAGGTGCACTAAAAGCTGTAGCTGACAGCAAACAGGTTGCTGTTTTAGTTCCAACAACTATTTTAGCATTACAACACTTTAAAACATTTAGTAAAAGACTTACAAATCTTCCTTGTAAAGTAGATTACATTAATAGATTCAAATCAAAAAAACAACAAAAAAATACAATAGAAAATCTAAAAACTGGAAAAACTGATATTTTAATTGGAACACATAGAATAGTTGGAAAAGATATAGAATTTCTTGATCTAGGACTTTTAATTATAGATGAAGAACAAAAATTTGGAGTAAATATTAAGGAAAAAATTAAATACTTAAAAGAAAATATTGATACTCTTACATTAAGCGCTACCCCAATACCGAGAACCTTACAGTTTTCTTTACTTGGAGCTAGAGATTTATCTATTATAAACACACCACCTCCTAATAGACAAGCCGTTGAAACAAAAATCACTCCAATGAATCAAGAAATAATTAAAAATTCTATTAATTATGAAATTGCAAGAAACGGACAGGTATTTTATGTTCATAATAGAATTGATAATATTAATGAAGTTGCAAAACTAATAAAAAGCTTATGCCCTGATGCCAGAGTAAGAATAGGCCATGGCCAAATGCAAGGAAAAATATTAGAAGAGCTAATGATTGACTTTATGGAAGGTTATTTTGATGTACTTGTATCTACAACTATCATTGAAAATGGAGTAGATATCCCAAATGCGAATACAATAATTATTAATAATGCTCATAATTTTGGCCTTAGTGATTTACATCAAATGAGAGGAAGAGTTGGTAGATCAAATAAAAAAGCTTTTTGTTTTCTTTTAAGTCCCCCTTTACATAGTATTTCTTCTGAAAGCAGAAAAAGACTTATGTCATTAGAACAATTTTCTGAACTAGGAAGTGGATTTAAAATTGCAATGCGTGACTTAGACATTCGAGGAGCAGGAGATTTACTTGGAGCTGATCAATCTGGATTTATAAATGATGTTGGCTTTGAAACATATCAAAAAATATTAAATGAAGCTATAGAAGAATTAAAAAAAGAAAAATTTCAAGATATTTTTAAAAGTGAAAAAAATAAGTTTTATGTTCAAGATTGTGTTTTTGATACCGATTTAGAAATGGTTATTCCTGATACATACGTGGATAATATTAGTGAAAGAATATATCTATATAAAGAATTAAATAATTTTAAAACTGAAGAAGAAATAGATAAATTCATTCTAAGAATAAAAGACAGATTTGGAACCCCTCCAATAGAAATTGAAGACCTATGTAATGGAATTAGGATAAAATGGCTTGCTAAAAAAATAGGATTTGAACGTATTATTCTGAAAAAACAAAAATTTATCGCTTTACTTCCTGAAAAAAACAATTTCTTATACTATGAATCAAATTCCTTCAAATTAGTACTTGATTTTATAAAAAATCATTTCAATGAATGTCAAATGATAGAAAAAAATGAAAAAATTTCGTTACACGTACATAACATTAAATCAATTAATGATTCACTTAAATTATTAACTGGTATTTTAAATAATTAAGTGTTTTAATCAACAATACAAATAATTTATTAACAAAAATTTTTTTTAGTATTAATTAGCTTTTAATTGCTAATTGATTTAAGTAAAATTGCATATAATATTTAATAAATCTATGTTAGAAAAACGAGTAATTAAAAATGCACTAATTTCTGTGTTTTCCAAAGATGGACTTGAAGAAGTATTAAAGAAGTTACACTCCTTAAACATAACTCTATTTTCTACTGGAGGAACAGAAATATTTATAAAAAAGCAAGGGATACCTGTAAATAAAGTTGAAGATTTAACTTCTTATCCTTCTATTTTAGGTGGTAGGGTTAAAACATTACATCCAAATATTTTTGGAGGGATACTTGCAAGAAGAGAATTAAGAGAAGACAAAGAACAACTTAAAAATTATAACATTCCAGAATTTGACTTAATTATCGTTGATCTCTATCCATTTGAAAAAACGGTTAATTCAAATAGTGATGAAAAAGATATTATTGAAAAAATAGATATTGGAGGTATATCATTAATACGAGCAGCTGCAAAAAATTATAAGGATGTTCTAGTTGTTTCAAAAATGGAGCAATATTCAAATCTTATTGATATACTAGAAAATGGTAATTATTCCAATATTAAGCAAAGAAAAGAATTTGCAACTGAAGCGTTTAATACCTCATCGCATTATGACACTGCTATTTTTAAATATTTCAATAATCTATTTTCAGAAAATTCATTTAAACACAGTATAAATAAAAAAACAACTCTAAGGTATGGTGAGAATCCTCATCAAAAGGGAATATTTTTTGGCAATTTAAATGATATGTTTGAAAAATTGAATGGTAAAGAATTATCCTATAATAATTTACTTGATATTGACGCCGGCGTTAACTTAATTTCAGAATTCAAAAGTACAACTTTTGCTATTCTTAAGCATAATAATGCATGTGGTGTAGCAAGCAGAAAGAATAATAAAAATGCATGGAAACTTGCATTAGAAAGTGATCCACAATCTGCTTTTGGTGGCATCCTAATTTCAAATGATAAAATTGATATACCAACTGCTAAAGAAATACATAAACTATTTTACGAAGTCTTAATTGCGCCTTCTTTCTCAGATGACGCTTTAAATATACTTAGAGAAAATAAAAAAAGAATTATTTTAAAACAACTTAAAGTTGCATTACCTAAATTACAATTTAGAACTGCCTTAAATGGAGTGTTGCAACAAGAAAAAGATTTAAAAACAGATTTGGAAAGTGATATGAAATCAGTAACAAAAATATCACCTAGTGAAGAAGAAATAAAAGATTTAATTTTTGCATCTAAAATATGCAAGCACACTAAATCAAATACAATTGTTTTAGTTAAAAATGAACAATTATTAGCAAGCGGTACAGGTCAAACATCTAGAGTTGATGCTTTGGAACAAGCTATTACAAAAGCAAAAAAATTTAATATGAATTTGAATGGTGCTGTTATGGCTTCTGATGCTTTTTTTCCATTTCCTGACTGTGTTAGCATTGCACATGCATCCGGAATTACATCAGTAATTCAACCTGGAGGTTCAATAAAAGATAAATTAACCATTGACTATTGTAATAAAAATAATATTGCTATGGTATTTACAGGAACTAGACATTTTAAACATTAAATATAAAAATATGGGATTTTTCAATTTTATGCAAGAGGCTATCGCTATTGACTTAGGAACAGCAAACACATTAATCATTCATAATGATAAAGTAGTTGTAGATGAACCCTCAATTGTTGCAAAAAATGTAAGAACAGGAGAAGTTATTGCAATTGGTAAAAAAGCACAACAAATGCATGGGAAAGCACATAAAGAAATAGAAACTTTAAGACCATTAAAAGATGGGGTAATTGCTGACTTTCAATCATCTGAACAGATGATTCGAGGATTTATTGATATGATTCAAAAAAAGAGATCTCTTTTTTCTCCTGCTTTAAAAATGGTGGTTTGCATTCCCTCCGGAGTTACTGAAGTTGAAAAGCGTGCTGTAATTGATTCTGCAGAGCATGCAGGAGCAAAAGAAGTTTGGCTGATCCATGAACCTATGGCTGCAGCAATAGGTATTGGAATTGATGTTCTAGAACCCAAAGGCAATATGGTTATTGATATTGGCGGAGGGACTACAGAAATTGCTGTGATTTCTCTTGGAGGAATTGTATGTGATAAATCTATACGAGTTGCTGGAGATGAATTTACAGACAATATCAAAACATATATGAAAACAAGACATAATATCGCTGTTGGAGATATAATGGCTGAAAATATTAAAATTAATGTTGGATCAGCATTAACAGAATTAGATGAACATCCACCAAATTACGCTGTTCATGGAAGGGATTTGATGAGTGGGATTCCCAAAGAAGTGATAGTTACTTATAAAGAAATAGCTGGGGCATTAAATAATTCT
>MDSV01116418.1_pt1 | contig 28623 bp, 27 predicted proteins | sample 810851 | NCBI WGS metagenome assembly MDSV01 (sample SAMN05326640, study PRJNA326480) | marine metagenome | isolation source: seawater | place: Atlantic Ocean: North East | collected 2012 | reverse complement strand
AATATAATTTAGAGTGTATGCCCGGGTGGTGGAATTGGTAGACACAAGGGACTTAAAATCCCTCGAAGGAAACTTCGTGCCGGTTCGAGTCCGGCCCCGGGCACCATTATGTATCTAAAGTATTTAACGATATGAATATCCTTAAAAAAGAAAAAAATGCAAGCCCTTCTGGATAAAGGCCTTTTAATAGTAGATAATTTCAGGAGATCAGATAATAAGATTAGTTCTTTATATTTGGCAACCTCTGAAAGGTAAAGAGAATAAGGGGTTTAACAATATTATTTCTTCAACGGACATCCAATGAATTTGATAAAATTAAAAAAGAAATGGAGCAGCTAGAAAATACATGATTGAGTCTGATCAAGATAAACTTAATAATTCCCATATATTGGATGATGAAATTGACCTGAGAGAACTTTTTAAAGCTATCTGGGATGGTAAAAAACTTGTTGTTTTAATAACTTCAATTGTCGGTATATGTTCTATAGTTTTCTCTTTAATGCTTTCGAACTACTACAGCTCTTATTCTGTTTTAGTTACTAGAAGTGCTGATAATGCCGGTTCCCTCTCTCAATATTCAGGACTAGCATCTCTAGCTGGGATTAAACTACCCAGTTCAGGAGATACTTCAGAGATAGAGGTTATGGAGATCATCAAATCTAGAGAATTTTTAAAACATCTCACAACATTTGAGGACGTTCTGCCCTCTATAATGGCTGCAGAAAGCTATGATGAAGTTACCCAAGAGCTTTATTTTGATCCTGAGATTTATGATAAAAAAACTAAAACATGGACCAGAAAACCTAATAAAAATAAAGGAAGTATTCCCTCTTATATAGAGACGCATAAAATATATCTAGATGATTTGTTATCTCTTTCACATGATAATAGATCTGGGCTTATTCAAATGAATGTTCAGCATATTTCTCCTGTTTTTGCTAAAGAATTTTTAGAACTTGTTATAAGGGAGGCTAACGCTTTTAATCGGGAAATTGATATAGATAGCTCTAGTAAGGCCTTAAGCTATCTAATATTAGAGTTGTCAAAAACTTCTTCAATTGAGCTTAAAAAATCTATCAATCAATTAATAAAGGCTCAACTCGAAACACAAATGATGGCAAACATCCATGATGAATATGTTTTAATTGCATTAGAGCCACCTTTTATTCCAGAAGAGAAATCATGGCCAAGCAGAGCAATTATTGTGATTCTTGCTTCTATCCTTGGTAGTTTAATTGGTATGACTATAGTTCTTATTAGGCACTATTATTTTTCAGGTAAAGATACAATTAATAAGTAGGCAATTGTTTAATTAAACAATAAGAGCTAAATTATCTTGGCAACAAAAACGAAAATTACAGTGGTTGGGTCTGGCTATGTAGGAATGTCACTCTCAGTTCTCCTTGCCCAGCACAATGATGTCACTGTGCTTGATATTGATGTCGAAAGAGTCAACAAGATTAACAATAAGGAATCTACGATTGCTGATTCAGACATCGACCTTTTCTTGTCAGAAAGAGATTTAGATTTGTCTGCCACATTAGACAAGAAAGTTGCCTATGAAGATGCGCGTTTTATTATTGTTGCTACACCTACTAACTATGACACTGATACAAACCGTTTTGATACTAGCATTGTTGATGCTGTGGTTAAGGAAGCTCTTGAAATAAATGAAGACGCATTCATAGTAATTAAATCAACAATTCCTGTTGGCCATACAAAATCACTTCAAAGAAAATTTAAGACTGAACGTGTTATCTTCTCACCTGAATTTTTAAGAGAAGGTCAAGCACTTAAAGATAACCTCTACCCATCTCGAATTATCGTGGGAAGTAAATGTAAAGCAGGTGCAGAATTTTCAACTTTGTTGAATGAGGGAGCCGAAAAGAAAAGTATTGATACGCTCTTCGTTCAGTCAACGGAGGCTGAAGCAGTAAAGTTATTTGCAAATACCTATCTTGCAATGCGAGTATCTTTTTTTAATGAGTTAGATTCTTATTCGCAAGTTCATGGGTTGGATACCAAAAGTATCATTGATGGTGTCTGTCTTGATGAGAGAATAGGAAACTATTATAACAATCCCTCTTTTGGTTATGGTGGATATTGTCTTCCAAAAGATACAAAACAACTACTAGCTAATTATGAAAAGGTACCCCAGACATTAATTGAAGCAATTGTTTCATCAAATTCAACGCGTAAAGACTTTATCGCTAATGAGATTCTTAAAAAAAATCCAAAAGTTGTAGGCTTTTACCGTCTAGTAATGAAGGAAGATAGTGATAACTTCAGGTTCTCGGCAATTCAGGGCATCATGAAGCGAATAAAAGCTAAGGGTATTAATGTGGTAGTTTATGAGCCCTCTTTAAAGAGTAGTACTTTTTTCGGCTCGAAAGTGATTAAAGATTTACCTGATTTTACTGATATATCTGACATTATTGTTGCAAATAGGCTTAATGATAGTTTGAAACCATTTGAGAAAAAGATATTTACTCGAGATTTATTTGGGAAAAATTAAGTGTCAAAAAAAGTACTTATAACAGGATCAGCTGGTTTTATTGGTTTTCATTTAACAAAAGCTCTGCTTAATCTTGGATTAGATGTTGTTGGACTTGATAATATGAATTCCTACTATGACCCAAAACTAAAACAAAGCAGACTTGATAATATAAATGAACACATAAGAGATTATGATCTTGCTAGGTACTATAAGTTTGTGCAGCTGGATATCTCTAATACCCAGTCGCTTGGTGAGCTATTTTCTAATGAGCACTTTAATATTGTAATAAATCTTGCTGCTCAAGCAGGAGTAAGATATTCGCTTGAAAATCCTGAGGCGTATATAAATTCAAACTTAGTAGGTTTTGCTAACATACTTGAGTGCTGCCGAAATAGCGATATAGAGCATTTAATGTTTGCATCCTCAAGCTCAGTTTATGGAATGAATATAAAACAGCCATTTAGTGTGTCTGATAATACAGATTTCCCTATCAGCCTTTATGCGGCTACAAAAAAATCAAATGAACTCCTTGCCCATTCCTACAGTCACCTATTTGGAATTCCTTGCACAGGATTACGTTTTTTTACAGTGTATGGCCCCTATGGTCGTCCCGATATGGCTTACTACAGTTTTACAAAGGCAATAGATACAGGTCATCCTATTAATGTATTTAATAATGGTAAAATGGAGCGTGATTTCACTTATATAGATGATATTGTCTATGGCATATGTAAATTGTTAGATTCCCCCCCTAGCGTAAGCTCTAATTCGGTTTCTAATGCTGAAGTAGCTTTTCAGGTATTCAATCTTGGAAATAATAGTCCAGTCAGTCTTAGGCGTTTTATTCGATCTATAGAGGCAGCGTTAGGAAAAACTGCCGTTGAAAACTTATTGCCTATGCAGCCTGGTGATGTTCCCATTACATATGCCGATATTGAGCCGCTTAAAAACAAATTTGGTTTTAAACCTTCCACAACAATTGAAGACGGCATGAAGAACTTTGTAGAATGGTATCAATCAAGCAAAATAAGATAATCTAGAGAGGTAAAATGAGCGTTCCATTTATAGATTTGAAGCGTTTTGAAGAAGGTTTCCTAAGCCGATGGTCATCTAAGGTTGCTGAGATGTCTGCAAAGGCAGAATTCATTGGCGGCAATGAAGTAGCGATATTAGAAAATAGATTAGCGGAGTACTCTCAAGTTACCCAAGTAGTTAGTTGTGCGAATGGCACCGACGCAATCCAATTGGCACTTCGTGCTATTGGTGTTGGGAGTGGTGATCTTGTGCTCGTCCAAAACATGACTTTCTGGTCAACTTTTGAAGCGGTAATTAATGTAAGCGCAAATCCTGTTACCGTTGATATTGATTTGTCAGATGGGGGAATTGATATTGATGCATTTGAGGAAGCAGTTATTAAATTTAAACCCAAAGCTGCTGTGATAGCTCATATCTATGGTTGGGCTAGTGCTAAACTCGAAGAGATACGTGACTTTAGCAAGGCTAATGGAGTTTTACTTATTGAGGATGGAGCTCAGTGCTTTGGGGCACAATTTAAAGGTGAGTCAATATACAAAAATGCGTTGATATCTACAACTTCCTTTTATCCAGCCAAAGTCTTAGGAGGGGCAGGGGATGGAGGGGCAGTATTAACGAATGATTTTGCCCTTGCAGAGAAGGTTCGCCAATTAGGAAATCATGGTAGGACAACACACTACGGGTACGAAGCTGTTGGATGGAATTCTCGATTAGATTCACTGCAGGCAGCTTTTCTCAACATTTCGCTTGACTATCTGCCTCAGCGTTTGGCATCACGGCGCGAGGCTGTTAACTATTATAATAACACTCTCCCAAAACTCGGGTTGAAGCAAATCAATGCACCAGGTGTATATCTTGAAAACGGATACTGCAATGTTTGCTTGCTTGAAGACGATGACCAAAAAACAAGGCTCGAGGCTGCATTAAAAGAAGATGCGATTGGGTTTGGGAATATTTACCCAGGGGCAATGTCCGAGCAACTTGGTGCAAAAGGATTTTTACATGCACATGTTGGTGAGTATAATGCTCAACGTTTATGCCGTTCAGTACTGAATTTACCCCTCTTTCCATATATGAAACTTGAAGAGCTTGTCGAGGTCACTGATACAGTAAGTCGCATTTTAGTAAAGAGGTAATAATGACTCAATCCAATATTTTTATTCATCCGTCTGCAAATGTTCATGATAGCGCTTCAATAAGTGCAGGCACATATGTATGGGTTAATGTTCAGATACGCGAAAATGTTGAGATCGGCGTTGACTGTATTATTTCTAAAGATGTGTATATTGACCACGCTGTTAGCATTGGAAATCGTTGTAAGATCCAGAACAGCGTTTCCGTCTATCATGGTGTGACTATTGAGGATGATGTCTTCGTAGGGCCCAATGTTGCTTTTACGAACGACAAAGTGCCCCGTGCATTTAATGAGGCGTGGGAAATAACGCCTACACTAGTCGAACGTGGTGCGAGTATAGGATCTAATGCTACGATAGTTTGTGGGATTACCATTGGTGAGTTCGCAATGGTTGCTGCGGGAAGTGTTGTTACACGAGATGTCCCACCATACACACTGGTTATGGGGAATCCTGCTCGCCCCGTATCGAAGATAGACAAGGAAGGTAATAAAGTTGAAGGAGGCTCTTAATAGTGCAAAATAAACTCATCAAGGTGGGGATAATAGGTTTGGGCAAGATGGGACAAAATCATCTTCGCGTATTGTCAATGCTGAGGAGTGTAGAACTTGTTTTTATTTATGATGTGAATCATGAACACGCATCCGGCTTGTCCAATAATTTCAATGTGATGGCTGCACAGGATCTAAATATTGTGCTTCCAAATGTTGATGCGGTTGTGATTTGTTCTCCTACTATCACGCATGCTGATTATATTAGACTGGCAGCTAAATATGTTAAGGATATCTTTGTTGAAAAACCCTTAGCAGATACATTGGCTGAATCAAAGGAGATTTTAAAATTAAAAACAGAGCTCAATTTGAATGTTCAGGTCGGATTCATTGAACGTTTTAACCCAGCCCTAGTGGAAATAAAAAAGATACTCGATATGTCACAACAAGTCATTAATATTGATTTTACTCGAACTAACAAACTGAGCTCAAGAATCACTGATGTTGATGTTGTTACAGATCTAATGATTCATGACATTGACTTAGCTTTAAATCTAAATGGCCCAGTTCAAGCAGTTGCTGCTCATGGAATACGAGATGAGGGCATGATTGGATTTGCTTCGGCCTTGCTAAAGCATAATAATGGTCGCTTTTCGCGTATTCTAGCCAGTCGGATAACCGATAAAAAGATGCGCAATATTCAAGCAACATGTACTGATATGTTTATTGATTGCAATTTACTTAGGAAGGAAATTATCATTCTTCGACAGTCTGAGACCAGACAAAGCGATGGAGAGGCTTATTCTATAAGTGCCAAAGAAGAAACTGTCGAAGTTCGCCCTCAAGAAGCCTTGTTATTAGAGCTTCAGGCATTTATTGCAAGTTGCAACGGAGAGAAAAATATTGTTCCTAACGTAAATGATGGGTTGAATGCTATGAATATCTGCGATCAGATACAGAATGCGGTGAAATTCTAATGTTAAGAGATACACTCAAGGGTCAATGCGTTCTAGTAACTGGTGGTGCTGGTTTTATCGGTAGTCACTTGGTGGATAGAATTCTTTCAGAAGGCGCAGAGGAAGTTGTCGTTGTTGATAATCTGTTTACCGGAGATGAACAAAATCTTGAAAAAGCGCTAGAGACAGGCAAAACGACTTTGTATCGGGAAGATGCCGAGCTCAACACCAGCATGGAGTATATATTTAAGAACCATAAGATCGATACGGTTTTTAATTGTGCCACCAAGGCATTGAATTATTCTTTTTTAAATCCAGCCAATGCATTTTCTACTAACGTCAATGTTGTCTTGACTCTGCTTGAATTGCAGCGTCGAGGTCTATTTAAAACATTATGCCATTTTTCTACTTCCGAAGTTTACGGGTCAGCGGTTTATGAACCAATGGATGAGCTGCATCCGAAAAATCCAACCACCACCTATGCGGCCGGAAAAGCCGCTGCAGACCATGCCATTACAAGTTATGTTGAGATGTTTGATCTTGATGCCTTTATTGTCCGACCGTTTAACAACTACGGGCCAAGACAGAATTACAAGGGGGCGCTGGCCGGCATCATTCCGGTCACGGCCTGGCGTATTCTCAATAATATTCCGCCTGAATTGCACGGTGATGGTTTACAGAGTCGAGATTTCATCTATGTTCATGACACGGTCGATGCTGTCGTCAAGCTTTACGACCGGATGGCTACTGGTGATTCCGTCAATATTTCGACCGATAACCAAATCACGGTTGCCGAATTGTTGTCTAAAGTTTGTAAAAGCATGGGCTACAGTGGGGAGATCGTTAGCAAGCCGGGCCGCAAGTCCGATGTACTTTGTCACATCGCCAGCAATCAAAAAATCTGCTCGATGATTGAATACAAGCTAACCCCCTTCGAGGAGGGGTTGAGTGAAACGCTCGCGTGGTACAAGGACAATATAAAGGTACAAGCATGAATGATATTAGTTTGATCAAACCCTACGTTTCGTTTGAGGAGGTTGAAGCGGAATTTCGCGAAGTTTTTGATAGTGGAATGTTCACCCGGGGCAAGCATGTTGAAGCGTTTCGACAAGAGTTGAAGGCCTTCACCGACAGCAAACATGCGTTCCTTACAACCTCGGCGACGACTGCGTTATGGCTCTCAATGAAGCTACTTGAAGTCAAGGTCGGTGATGAAGTGATCGTTTCTGATTTCTCTTGGCCCGCAACTGCCAATGTTGTAGAAGACCTTGGTGCTCGCCCGGTGTTTGCGGATGTCTCTCTCGACACGTTCAATATGCTTCCGGAAGATCTTGAAAATAAGATTACAGAACGAACTAAAGCGGTTATTTTTGTTGATGCACTTGGCAATCCAGATGGTTTGACAAAAATCAAGGAAATTTGCCAGCGCCACAATCTACCTCTGGTCGAGGACGCCGCCTGCGCCATCGGTAGTAGTGAGTTCGATCGTCGCTGCGGCTCAATTGCTGACATCACCTGTTTCAGTTTTCACCCTCGCAAGTTGGTTAATACGGGCGAGGGTGGGGCAATCCTCACTGACCGCGACGATTGGGCTGAATGGCTGGAAATAAAGCTGGGAGCAGGTGTCAGTGGCATGAAAGGGTTGACAGCTGATTTTGTTGATTTTGGCTACAATTTTAGATTGCCTGAGTTGGCTGCACTCATGGGACGCAAGCAAGTCGCCAAGCTTGAATCCATTGTGGATGAGCGAAACGAGATTCGCGCGCTGTATGTAGCTATGCTGGAGCCGCGCGGCTATAATGTGCAAACATCGGGCTCAGAGGTAAGGCATAATATTCAGTCGCTGGTTTTTCGGGTTCCCTCCGGGCTAGACCGAGACATGATGATTCGCGAACTCAAGGCTGTCGGAATTGAAAGTACGATTGGTACTTATGCGCTGGGCTCAACTACATACTATCAAAAGAAATACGGTCAAGGCCCTCCAAATTCCGAGTCCCTTTTTCAGACAACACTAACATTACCTTGCTACCGTGGCGTGGATGTCAAGAGGGTAGTAGATGCTATGGTACAAATCGAATCTGTTTGCCATGAATAACTCAATAAAAGAGCAAGTACTTAAGCTGATCGAGGAGATTTGGGAATCTGATGATTTTCAGCTACTTGATACAAAGAGAACGCAGACTTTGCGACTCGAAATACTAACTCGAGCTTTGCAAACGGTTATGACTGACGATGAGCGTGCTCTTGCAAACGGGCTTCCAGTTGGCTGTCGTATGCGGGAAGGTGCAAAGATTATCTCGCCTGAACGTTTTATTTGTGGTGAATATGTCTGGATTGGTGAGCGCGTCATCGTTGACGCATCGGGCGGCCTTGAAATCGGAGATCATACAACGCTGTCTGGATGTTCTATATGGACCCATTCCAGTGCAATGGCTAATATTCTGATGGATAATAAGTCTGGTAGTCCCTATAACGTTCGCTCCAAAACAAGCATCGGCAGTGGTTGTTTTATTGGCGGTCCATCTGTTATTTACCCAGGCGTATCTATAGGAAACCGCTGTATAGTTATGCCAATGTCTGTGGTTAATTCTGATGTGCCTGACAATACCATGGTGGGTGGCTCTCCCGCTAAGATGATGAAGACAATTGATGAGGCGTATATAGAACGATTCAAAGCTACCCTAGAACAAGAGGCTGATGGGCATGGCGAACAGTGATCCATGTAATTGACTTTCATGCAGGAGGTATTAGTTCTGTGTTCAAGCTCTCAACTCATGCAAAATTTTCCTTTCATAAGAGAGGCTTTATCAGCAAAGAAAGACAGGCAGGCCAATGATTCGAGATGTTTTAGCTCACAGTACGATCTACAGCCTCGCTATAATTTTATCGCGTGGAATGATCATGATAGCTCTTCTTGTTGTAGCACTGTTTCTTCCGCCTGCAGATTATGGTGCGCTGGTAATGATTATGACTATTGGCTTCTTAGTCAATGTGACAGTTGCGCTTGAAATATCTCAGGGCCTAGCTCGTTATTACGCAGGTGCCTCTAAGACTGATAAGAATATTTATTCAAGTACAGCTTGGTGGTTTACGGTACTCATGTACTCACTTTTTATTGGTGCAAGCGAGTTTATAGCTAGTTATTTATGTCAGCTTATCCTTGGCGATGATCGTTATCTGAATGCATTTCGTTATGGTCTAGCTGTAATGTCACTTAATGGCATCTATTTATTTATACAGACACAGTTACGATTAGCGTTTAGGAGTCAAGACTACTTAATAACGAGCTTGATATATGCAGTCGGTTCCCTTGGCGGATCAATTTGGCTAGGACAGATTGTAGATCCCGCTCTGGAAGGTGTTATCTTGGGACAATTGTTAGGTGTGAGTGTAGCAATATTAGTAGGGGTATGGCAGCTTCATACGAACATCAACCTTGTATTTGACTCTAACAAACTCAAGAAACTGCTGCAGTTTTCCTTACCTCTTGTCCCGGCCAGCCTGTCTCTTTTTTTAAGCATGTACTTAAGCCGTATAATTCTCAATTCGATGGCTTCTCTTGAAGAGGTTGGTATTTTTGGTTTTGCCAGCCAGATCGCAGGTATGGCGGTATTGGCTATTGTAGGCATTCAAGCAGCACTTACGCCATTAATTATGGAGCGTCACAGAGAACCCAAAACGCCTGAAAAACTTGCTAGGCTATTTGAAGGATTTACAGCATTTACTATTTGTGTGTGTTTAGTATTGGGGCTTTTCGCGCGAGAGTTCATCTATTTAATTGCAAAACCAGAGTATTTAGCTGCCGCACCTTTGGTTCTGGTTTTAGGGTCCGCTGTGATTATCAACCAGATGTATATATTCGCGCCAGGTATGAGTATTGCCAAAAAAACGATTTGGCAACTGTGGATCTCCATTACTGTAGCTGTTGTCTCTATACTCACCAATTTTTGGTTTATAGATATGTGGGGAATTTATGGAGCTGCATTCGCAACGCTTTTATCAGCTTTTTTATTCTCTTTAATGTGGTTTACGGCTAGCCAGAGCTTATATCCGATACCAGTTCGCTGGAAATTGATAGTCATTGCTATGCTCAGCGGCACGGCGGTAGGTGTGGTTGCATATTTCATGGTAGATCAGATTTCTACGTTGGATATATTGATTAAAGTAATTATGATCTTAGGGACTGCCATGTTGTTTTTCTTTATCAAGTTAATAGAGATTGCCGATATCTCTAGAGTGTTGACTATGATTAAGCGATAATTCCGAATGACAAATGATAGTTTTTAAATAAAGCCGCTATTTAGAAAACAGATATTAAAAAATGAGAAAGCTATTTCTCAACCTACATATTAAGTAAATATATGCAAAATAGTTGATATGAGTAAGAAATTGAAAAGACGCATGATCATTTTTGATACGACATACACCTATGAGTATATGATGAAGCATGATCTTATATCATTGGTAACATCCAGAGATATAAATGGTTATTTCGACCATGTATGGACTGTTCATTCTGTAGCAGCTCTTTTTTACCCAACCTCTTCTGGGCTTAGATATGGACGACCAGTTATAAGAAAGTTAAACGATAGACATACTCATATCGAGGGAAAGATGGGTCGTTTTAAGAGCCTAAGTTGGATTGCACCTCTAAATTTTCTTTTTGCACAGGTTGATTTAATATTCCTGCTATTAAAATTAGTTAAACAGAAACGCATTACAATTATTCGAGCCGACGATCCACATTTTAATGGAATATTTGGTCTAATTATTTCCGTTATATGTAAGCTACCTCTTATTGTGGCTTGTTGGGGAAATTGCAATGCTATAAGAAAGTCTACAAAAAAACCTCTCTCTGGTCGCTTAAAATGGATACGGCTTGAAGAGATTATTGAAAAGTTTATATTTAGACGTGCCGATATGGTGATAGCAGGCAATATTGATAATATGAATTTTGTTAAAAGTTATGGGCTGCATGAAAATAAAACAGCTCTTGTTAGGATTGGAAATCATATAAATAAGTCACATTTTATAGCGCCGAGTAAACGTGAGAGTGGTATAGCAGATCTTGAACTGCTTGGCATAAGTGATCACAAGGTGTTGATGTGTATTTCTAGACTAGAGACCTTGAAGTATCCTGATCACTTAATAAGATCCTTGGCTTGCTTAAAAAATAAGGACCTAAATATTAAGGCTCTATTTGTTGGAGAAGGAGCAAGTAAAGATTCGCTAATTGCCCTTGCTGAAGAGTTAGAAGTCTCTAACAATATAGTCTTTTGTAATAATAGAGATCAAGATTGGCTTCTTCGTGTCCTTCCTTGTGTTGATGTTGTTGTCTCTATTCTTACTGGACGAGCACTGGTTGAGGCTGCTCTAGCTGGTTCTCCAATAGTCGCTTATGATATTGATTGGCAAAGTGAAGTGATTGAAACTGGAATTACTGGTGAGTTAGTTCCTAGTTTAGACTACTCTCTTATGGCAGATGCAATAGAGAAAATTTTGAAAGATGAAAAATATGCTTTGATGATCGGATCCAATGTAAGAGAGCGAATGTTTAAAATGATGAATCCTGAGGCTATCAATCAGATGCAAATTGATATTTACGAAAAACTGCTAGGGCCAAAGGTTCCAGACGTATGAAAATAGTTCATGCACTTCCAGCACTAATCAAGGGTGGAGGTGAAAGAGTAGCTGTTGACTTGGCCAATGCTGCTGCGAAGGATGGACATAAGGTAACAATATTGGCAGTCTACAAGGTAGACGATAACTTACTTCGGAATAAGCTCTCTAAGGATATTGATGTTAAGTATATTATCCCGGGAGTTTCACATAAAATTTTACGTTATTTTGCCGGACTACCATGGATATGGAAAAACAAAAAATGGCTCGCATCACAGGATATATTGCATATTCATATGACTCAAGCAGCTATATATGGAACTTTGATTTATTTCCTTCGCTTGGTGATGCGCTCAGATCAACCAGCTATAGTTGAAACGATACACTCTGTAGGCATGTCTGTCCCGTTCTGGAAAAGAAAACTATACGCATGGATGTGCAATTGGCGTGATGGTGTTGTGCTGATGGCTAAAGACAACTTCTGGCAATCCTTTATGGATAAGCATAACGATCTCCCGATAGAGTTGATTGCCAATGGAGTTGACTCACCCTACGGTAAAGTGAGTGATAAAACGCAAGAAGACTATAGAAAAAAGTCGCAAATCCCTAAAAGCTGCTCAATAATCTTTGGCACAGTGGGTCAATTTAGGACAGACCGAAGACCTCTCGTTACAGCAAGTATCTTTTCTCAACTTGCAGAGAAATTACCGGTTAATGTTCATTTTTTGATGGTTGGTGATGGAACGGAATTAGATTTAGTGCAACGTGAAATTTCAAATTCTAATCTAGAAGCTCGTATTCACACACCAGGTCTTGCTCACAACCCACGTATACCTATGTCTGTGATGGATCTATATTTAGCTATAAATGTGGGACCCATAACTGGCATTGCAGCACTTGAGGCTGCCTTTACTGGAATTCCAATTATTGCTTTGCAAAATGATATAAATTATAAATCGGGTGAAGATGACTGGATTTGGTCTCATCATGATCCGAAGGTAGTTGCTGAGTTTGCAGCTAAATTAATAGTTAGTCCTGAAGCGCGTTCTAACCTAGCTAAAAACCAATCTGAATATATTCAATCGAATTTGACTGTCGAAATAACACACGTAAAATACACTTCTTTCTACAATAAGGTCCTAAAAAACATTCACAATAATGATATTATCAGAGGCTAAGAATAATGTTCTAAACGCGATTAAGAACAATTGTGGTTATCAAAAATCCGTCTATGGCATAAAATTAAATAAAACTTATTATGATATTAAGTCTAATTTTTTTTAAAGATAATTATGCCAATTAATAATGTTACTTTAGCAGAGAATGTTCACATTTTTCATGAAGATCTTGTCAACCTTTATGGTTGTAGTATTGGCAATGATACTAAAATAGGCGCTTTTGTCGAAATTCAAAAAGGTGTAAAAGTAGGGTCTAAGTGCAAGATTTCGTCCCATAGTTTTATTTGCGAAGGTGTGACTATTGAGAATGAGGTCTTTGTGGGCCATGGCGTATTATTCATTAATGATCTAAAGCCGAGAGCAACGTCTCAGGAAGGCAAATTACAAACTGAAGAAGATTGGACAGTAATTACAACTCATGTTTGTAAAGGGGCTTCAATTGGAAGCGGTGCAGTAATAATGGGCGGTGTTACTATCGGGCCAGGAGCACTCATTGGTGCAGGGGCAGTTGTTACTAGTGACGTAGAGGAAAATTCTATTGTAGCAGGCGTACCTGCAAGATTATTGAGGGGTTAATCATTGCTAAGGACAATTAAATTAAAATTGATAATTTCAGCTTACTTACATAGGAAAATTAAATGATTTCAATTGGCGTTATTGGGTATGGATATTGGGGACCAAATATAGTTCGAAACTTTGATTCAAATTCTTCAACCAAAGTGCATATGGTCTGTGATCAAGATCCTGGAAGGCTTGCTCAAGCTAAAACACTTTATCCATCAATTGAAGTTTCAAGCTCTTCCGATGAATTAATTAAGTGTAAAGAAATTGATGCAGTTGTTATTGCAACCCCAGTGGCGAGCCATTTTACTTTGGCGTTAGCTGCATTAAAAGCTGGCAAGCATGTGCTTATTGAAAAACCTATCGCTTCAACAGCTGAACAGGCCCAAAAGCTGCTTGATGAAGCTAATAAATCTGGCCTTTTGGTAATGGTAGATCATACTTTCTTGTACACCGGTGCGGTTAGGAAAATGCGAGAACTCGTTAATGAAAAAGATTTTGGAGACCTGAGATATTATGATTCTACGCGCATAAATCTTGGTCTATTTCAAAACGATGTGAATGTTCTTTGGGATTTAGCGGTTCATGATCTCTCAATTATGTCATATATTCTTGGCAGACCACCGCTTCAGGTTTCAGCTACAGGACATTCACTTTCAATTGGTCAGCCTGAATACGCAGCCTTTATGACTGTATTTTTTGACGATGTAATAGCTCATATCAATGTCAATTGGTTATCGCCAGTAAAAGTACGCCGCACTCTAGTTGGTGGCAGTAAAAAGATGATAGTTTATGATGATTTAGAGGCTAGTGAAAAGATTAAACTTTATGATAAGGGTATCGCAATCACCGAGACACCCGAAGATGTTCGTAAACTTTTAGTGAGTTATCGTTCCGGAGATATGTGGTCACCTAATTTAGAGGCTTCGGAAGCTCTGGCGGTAGAAGCTGCTCATTTTGCTGCTTGTATAGAGGGTAAAGAAAAACCAATTGCTAGTGGAGAACAGGGCTTAGAGTTAGTCCGTATTCTCGAAGCGGCTAACAAATCTATGAGCTCCAATGGGGCTCCCGTTAAACTTTAAATATTGAGAAAATTATGGCATCAGTTAAGTATATGGATCTTCAAAGCCAGTACCAAAATATTAAAATTGAAGTTAATGAGGCAATACAAAAGGTGTTGGATACCTCAGCTTATGTACTAGGCCCTGATGTCAAAGAGTTTGAAAAAGATTTTGCTTCAGCTCATTCTGCCAAACATGGTATTGCTGTTAATACCGGTACAAGCGCACTGCATCTGGCATTACTTGCTGCAGGTATAGGGCCAGGCGATGAAGTGATAACAGTTTCTATGACTTTTGCTGCCACAACTGCTTCAATACTATATGTAGGCGCGACACCAGTTTTTGTAGATGTTGATCCAGTTTCATGCAATATGGAACCTAGTTTAATAGAGAGTAAAATAACATCTAAGACTAAGGCAATTATGCCAGTTCATCTATATGGACAGGCCGCAGATATGGACCCTATACTAGACATTGCGCTTAGACATGGATTAACCATAATTGAAGACAGCGCCCAAGCTCATCTTGCAAGATACAAAGATAAGTCTGTAGGTAGTATAGGTGATTTCGCAGCTTTTAGTTTTTATCCTGGTAAGAATCTCGGAGCTTATGGAGAGGGTGGTCTTGTCATGACTAACAATGATGAGATGGCATCAAAACTAAATCTTTTGAGAGATTGGGGACAAACCAAGAAATATCATCATGAGATGTTAGCCTACAACTATCGTATGGACGGCATTCAGGGTGCAATTTTGCGAGTCAAGCTAAAGTATCTCGATAGCTGGACAGAGCAGCGCAGGGCTCGTGCAGAGATTTATCGCGAGTTATTAATAGATAGTGATTTTCAGCTCCCAGAGGAAGTCAAAGGAAATCGGCACGTGTATCATATATTTAGCATTTTTCATCCAAAACGTGATCGCCTAATGATTCATCTTCAAGAAAATGGAATACAATGCGGATTACACTACCCAATTCCAACGCACCTGCAGAAGGCATATGAATTCCTTGGCTACAAAGCAGGTGATTTACCTAATACAGAGCGTTTGGCAGCAGAACAATTATCTTTACCAATGTATCCAGAAATGCCTCTGGATGATCTAGAGCTTGTAGCAAAAGAGCTGCTGAAATTTAAGTGATTTAATTGTCAATATACACTTTCTACGGATTAGAGGCTCTGCACATTTTTAAGATAATTACAAATACAATCTTGAGGTAGATATGCAATATAATATCAATTTTTATCCGATGTGTGCGGATGTATTAGGTTACATAAAATGAAAACAAGAACACAACTTGAGATTGAACGCAATATCTCGATCCATGATCGAATTGCGCGTAATTATGATAAACGTCATACGGAGATCTTCAACGACATAGAGCAAGGAAGACTGAGGGCGGCACTCTCTAATGCTGCTTCCTTGATACAGACGAAAAGCCCCGAGCTGATGGCACTTGATGTGGGATGTGGGTCTGGAAATCTCTCTCGCCACTTGTTAGATCTGGGTCTGAATGTCGTTGCCGCAGATATCTCACAAGGCTTCTTGGATTTAGTTGAGCATCGGTTTTCTGGTAAATCAATAAAAACTATTAGACTAAATGGAAGCGATCTTTCAAATATTCCGTCCGATAGTTTTAACTTCGTTGCGACTTATTCTGTGTTGCATCATATTCCAGACTATCTTGCTGCGATTGAAGAAATGGCCCGAGTCTGTGCACCTGGTGGGGTTATCTTCTTGGATCATGAGCCTTCTGAGAAGTTTTGGGAGGGTGACTTGGTCTACGATCAATTCAGGGCGGAGGCGCTTCGGTTTGACTGGAGAAAGTATTTAAGACTGTCCAATTATATTGCGAGAATTAGACGTATGCGCGATCCTCGATATGTCTATGAAGGAGACATCCATGTATGGCCAGATGACCATATAGAGTGGTCAAAAATTGATAGACTGCTATCTGAGAAATGTTTTGATTGTATTCACTCAGAGGATTACCTTCTTTTTAATAGTCTTTATAGAAAGCCAGTTTATGATAAATATGTTGGTCGCTGCTCAGATAACTGCAATAGAATATACAGAAAGAAAATTAGCTAATTTTAAATTTCTTTTAGTTTTTATTTTATATATCTTTATTATGTATCCTTAATGGTATTTAAATATCGTCATAACAATAGATATGATTGTGTGAGGCAAAATAAAATTGAACTATAAATATACTAAAGTAACCGGACCTGATTTTTTGAAATTTAGTTAAAGTAGGACTAAAAGTATAATGCTTAATTACCATCACCTTACTAATCTTAAGGATTTCTTATAAATGTGCGGCATTTCAGGGTTGCTCTCAGAATCAATTAGATCCGATGTCGTTTTGCAGCAACTAGTGCAAGATATGGCAAATAAAATTGAACATCGCGGACCAGATGATTCAGGTCTCTGGACTAGCAGTTCTGAAGGCGTTGCATTTGGCCATCGTAGACTTTCCGTTGTTGATTTATCACCTGCAGGTCACCAACCGATGATGTCTAGAAGCGGCCGTTATGTAATTGCATTTAATGGTGAGATATACAATCATTTAGAATTAAGAAAGGACTTAGAAGAGAATCATATCTTCAAAAGAGAGGGAATTAAATGGCGCGGACATTCTGATACTGAAACACTACTAGCTGCATTTGAAACCTGGGGTATTGAAGATACGCTAAATAAAACTATAGGAATGTTTGCTATTGCACTTTGGGATTCAAAAAAATCAATCCTTTACCTTATACGTGATCGATTTGGTGAAAAACCTTTGTATTATGGATGGGTGGGAAGAGGGGAAGACCGAGCTTTTATTTTTGGCTCAGAATTAAAAGCTTTATGTGCATTTCCAGGTTTTGACAACCAAGTATGTCGACAAGCTTTAGGTCAATATATGCGTTATGCATATGTACCAGCACCTCGAAGCATATATAAAAATATTTATAAACTGGAAGCTGGATCTATACTTACTATTAATGGTTCAGATTGTTTTAGTGCTCCATCTAGGCCATTAAGTCCTTCAAAATCACACGGATCATTGTCATTAAAACGTTGGTGGTCTTTATCGGATGTAGTAAAAAATAGTGAACGTAATAAAATTTCTGATGAAAATGAAGCCATAAATTCTTTAGAAAAATCTATTTCAGATTCAGTGCGTTTACAATCATCGGCTGATGTCCCGCTTGGAGCATTTCTCTCAGGAGGTGTTGACTCTTCAGCTATAGTAGCCCTCATGCAGGAGCAGGCTTCACGCCCAATAAAAACTTTTACAGTTGGTTTTGAAGATTCAAGCTATGATGAATCTGCTTATGCTTCTGCGGTAGCAAAACATTTAGGCACTGACCATACTGAAATGCTTGTCTCAGAAACTGAAGTTCAATCAGTTATCCCACTTCTTCCTACCATGTACGACGAACCTTTTGCTGATGCCTCACAAATACCTACATATTTAGTATGTAATGCTGCAAGGAAACATGTGACCGTTGCTCTTTCAGGTGATGCTGGAGACGAGCTTTTTGGAGGTTATAATCGTTATTTTTGGGGACCACGTATTTGGGCAAAACTTGCTCGGCTTCCTTACCCTGTTCGTCAAGCTTTAGGTGTAGCTATTAGAGCATTACCTAAAGCTGGATGGGACACAATTAGTCACCCAATTAATTTTTTAATTCCTGGGAGTAGTATTGTTCAGGCTGGTGATAAGGCTCATAAGCTAGCAGAAAGTCTTAATGGCGCTCATAATCTTGATGATCTTTATAAAAACTTGATTTCTGAGTGGCAAGATCCAGCACAGGTTGTCCGAAATGATAATGATGACTTAATGGTTGATTCCCCTAGCTTACTTTCAGATGCACTGCCAGAAAATATCTTTAGTGATGAGGTTAATAATCCGCTCTCTATGATGTACAAAGATAGCATGACATATTTACCTGATGACATTTTGTGTAAAGTTGATAGAGCAGCTATGTCAACAAGTCTTGAAACTCGTGTACCATTTTTAGATCACCGTTTGGCAGAATTAGCCTGGAGATTGCCACTAAATATGAAAATTCGTGATGGAAAGGGCAAGTGGGTATTGCGTCAAGTTTTATATAAATATGTTCCACTAGAATTAGTTGATAGACCTAAAGCCGGATTTACCATACCTTTAGGACAATGGCTTCGTGGACCTCTACGACCTTGGGCAGAAAGCTTATTAGACGAAAACCGCCTACAAGAAGAAGGTTATTTTTACCCGACACCTATTCGAAAAAAGTGGGCTGATCATTTAAAAGGTCAACATGATCACACATCAAGCTTATGGACTGTTTTAATTTTCCAAGATTGGCTCGCTAGCACAAAAAGGAATAACTAATGTCTCCCTATTGGTTTTTATTTTCTCTAGGTGCTTTTTTTGCTTTAACTCACTCTAGAACCGTACCGTCTAATTTATATGGAAGTAATTGGTCTTTAAAGTGGTTCATGATATTTACAGTTTTAGTTTTAATGATCGGTCTGAGGCATGAGGTAGGTACAGACTGGTCAACTTACATGATGCATCTTAATGATGCGACTGGAGCATCTTTTGCAGAAGCCTTAACTCAAAAAGATCCAGCTTATGGTGTTCTTAATTGGATTGCGGGTCATTGGGGAGGTATTTATCTTGTTAATACTATATGTGCGGCTTTGTATGCATGGGGTCTCATAGCATTTTGTCGACAACAGCCTTTGCCATGGTTGGCATTAGCAATCGCAATTCCTTTTCTGGTAATAGTTGTCGCGATGGGCGTCACTAGACAAGGTGTTGCTATTGGTCTCACTATGCTTGCTTTAGTGGCTTTAGGAAAAGGTAAAGCACTTCAATTTGTTTTGTGGGTTGCATTTGCTGCCCTATTTCATAAATCAGCTATAATTTTAGTGCCAATGGCAGTGCTTGCTGGGACGAAGAGAAAATTTTGGATGGTTGTTTGGGTGGGTATAGTAGCCGTAGTTTTATTCATTTTGTTATTACAAGAATCTCTTGAAAATCTTCGGTCTTATTACATAGAAAGAGAAATTCAATCTTCAGGAGCTGCTATTCGTATAGCCATGAATGCAATCCCAGCTTCACTATTTTTACTTTATCGGCGAAGATTTTCGCTACCTAAAGGACAAGAGCGCTTTTGGACTTGGTTATCTTTGAGCGCATTAATGTTCATATTAGTCTTATATTTATCTCCATCATCGGCTGTTGTAGATAGGATTGCTTTATATTGGCTGCCTTTACAGGTTTTTGTTTGGTCACGATTGCCTATTGCCTTTGGAAATCGTCCTGGTAATAAAATAATCTGGATTGCTTTGGTGCTAAGTTATAGTGCGGCGGTTATGTTTGTTTGGCTCGTATTTGCAGCACATGCTTATGCATGGTTACCATATCAATTTTATCCAATAGTTTGGTTACTATAGAAAAATTTTCATAGTGTTAAAAAAACGAAGTTTGCTCAGAGGTATAGACTGTAATGGAAATATTTACACAAAAATATTGCTTTGAAGGGGTATAGAATATTGAAAGTATTTTCCTATATTTACAAAAACTTAACTGCTTTATCTTTTTTATTTATTGGTTCGCTTTTAGGTGCTTTTTTGGCATTTGCTACACAAATAATTTTGGCTCGAGAACTTGGCCCAGATAGATATGGATTTTTTGTGACTGGATTAGCTACGGTTACTTTAATAGTTCCTTTAGCAACCTTCGGTTTGCAAGGTTTTTGGCTCAAAGTTTTTGGCTTAGAAGGATGGAGAGCTACACGTTGGTTAAATCCATCTTTAAGATTTTCAGTTTTTACTACAACGACAACATTATTAATTCTTATCGCTTGGGCTTTTTTTGGACCTCATGGATCTTCCTTTAGTTGGTTGTTGGTCATACTTCTACCGATAGTAATTGGGTATTTATTTATTGATTTAGTGAGCGGTAAATTACAATTAGAGGAGCGTTACAATACATTGGCATTATGGCGATTAATGCCCCATCTCTTGCGTTTTCTATTTGTATTATTTGTTATATTTTTTGTTACAGGTGAATATACTGTTAATACTATTGGAGCTGCATATGCAATTACAGCAGTCATTATTATAGTGATTGGCTCTGTTCAATTATTGCTAATGCTTAAAGGAGACTTTTATCTAAAAGGTCACGCAAGACAAGATGAGGTTACTAATTTATCAGAAGGTTTAAGACCTACTATAGTTAAATCTTCCGATATTTATAAACAAAGTTGGCCATTTGCCTTAACAGGTATTCTTTATTTAATTTTTTTTCAAAGTGATGTGATTTTACTGAAATATCTTGTCAATGATGAAACAGCTGGCATCTATAATGTTGCTTTTAGCATAATGGCTGCAGTGTACCTTTTGCCAAATACAATTTTTCAAAAGTTTTTGTTACCCAAATACCATCGTTGGGCAGAAAATGATCGATCACATTTTCTTCAAGTATATCGATTTAGTAATGGCGTTATTCTGCTGCTTGGTATATTGATTGCATCTCTTATTGTAATAACAATGCCATCAATTATTCCTTTATTGTTTGGAGCTGCATATAGGGAGGCTGTAGATATCTTATTTATAATTGCTTTATGTACGCCAATTCATTTTTTGGCAACTAGTATTGGAGCAACATTGGTGACACAAGAGCATATGCGTAGAAAGGTACGCTACATAGGTATTAGTGCTATTATAAATATTTCACTAAATTTACTATTAATACCATTGTATGGAGCGAAAGGTGCTGCTGTATCAACCCTCGTTAGTGAGATAATCTTATTAGTATTCTTTTTATTTGCCGTGAGAAGGTATGTTTTTGGAAACGATGCCTGGAAAGGATGGAATTTAAAACTAAAAAATACCCTAAGGAGGATGGGATGAGAAATATTACAAAAGCAATGAAAAATATATTCCGACCATTCAGAAATATTATGTTCACTTTTTTTGATCTTTTATATGACTTTAGACGGTTCTATAAATATGGTGGCTGGCGCGATAGCTTAAATGACTCTGCACAAAGAAATTATAAAGTAGCAAAGGCTTATCATAGCCTTGAAAAAAGCTTAAGTTTCCCTCACAGAAAACGAGGATCTGGTTGGAGTGCCGTAGAAAAAATTATTCGTTTGCTAAACGGTATAAAAAGCAACGAGGTTATTGGATTCCAAGAAAAAGTATCCATAAGTGTTTTAGAAGACTTTCTTAATGAAGAAAAAGATGAGGATAGCCTTCATAAATCAGCAAAAGAAAATTCTGTAAATTTAATAAATAAATTTCATTCTGAACATAGTAATGTAGGAGGAGTCAAAATATATGGAGTTAATGATTTAAAGAGAGGAGTGCTTGAAAATCCAGAAAATTTCTTTTTTTCAAGATCCTCAGTAAGAGATTTTTCTGATGAAGCGGTTGATAATAGTCAAGTTTGTAGGGCAATAAGTTTGGCTCAAAAGACTCCCTCTGTTTGCAATCGTCAATCTTCACATGTATATCAAATTTCGGATTCTTTATTAATAGAAAAAGCTCTAAGATATCAAAATGGTAATAGAGGCTTTGGTCAGAAAATACCTTGCTTACTTATTGTAACTTCAGATTTAAAAGCTTTTGATGTTTCGGGGGAGAGGTATCAACATACTATTGATGGCGGGATGTTTTCAATGTCACTTGTTATGGCATTCCATTCTATTGGCCTATCTACATGTTGTCTCAATTGGAGTTCCACTGGTTGGAATGACCTGAAATTAAGAAACTTAATAGATATCAAACCCGAACATACAGTTATTATGATGCTTGCTGTCGGACATCCCAGAGAAGAAATAAAAGTTTGTGTTTCAGAGCGCCGCCCGTTTTCAGAAATATACACCCATTTAAAAGAATAAATTTTTGATGAATTTATGAAAAAATTTTACTTAACTGGACACCGTACTTTTAGTAATCGAGGCTGTGAGGCAATCGTAAGGAGCACAGTTGACTTATTACGAAATAAATTTGGATCAATTGTAGTTTTTGTGCCTTCCGATGACATTCTTCTTGATAATACACAATGGCCAGAAGCTTCATCATTAGGAGTGGAATTTACACCAGCATACTTTCCTATACAAACACGTTTTTGGGCTAATTTTCAACGCCTTCCCATCCCTCTTCTAAAAAGAGCTGGCTGGCCTTTTTTTATACCTAAGTCTTTTAAGGAAGTAATTCAAAGCGTAGATGCAGTATTATCTGTCGGCGGAGACAATTATTCCCTTGACTACCGAATCCCGTCCTTACTTATGGGTATAGACCGTCTAGCTACGAATTTTGAAAAACCTGTTATTTTGTGGGGCGCTTCAGTTGGACCTTTTGAAAAAGAACCTTACTTCTCACCCTTGGTCCGCGAACATTTAGCTAAATTCTCTTTGATTGCCGTTCGTGAGAGTGCAAGTAATTCTTATCTTAAAAGAAAGCTAAGATTAAACAATGTAATCGGTATGTCAGACCCTGCTTTTAACCTTGCACCACAGAAAATTTCTTTAGCTAACTTTTGGCCCAAGCAAAATGATAATGGCGTTCTTGGCATCAATATTAGTCCAGTAATTGAGCGTTATTTCTCTAGAGATTACGACTTACGAAATGAAGCTGTAAAATTTATACGCTCAGTTGTACAAAACTACAATATGTCAGTACTTCTTGTACCTCATGTCATGCCGTTAAATGGTAAAAATAAAAATAATGACGCATTTTTTATGCAACCTATACTTAACTCATTGAGTGATTTAGGGTCGAGTGTAAGTATGATGGATATCTCATTAAATGCACCCCAGATAAAGCATGTAATTAGTGAGTGTAGATTTTTTATTGGCGCCAGAACTCATTCTACTATTGCTTCACTTTCCAGTAAAATACCAACAATATCAATTGCATATAGTGTAAAAGCCAAGGGAATCAATCAAGATATATTTGGAAATCAGGATGCTATAATTAATAGTAATGAAGTAAACGAAAAGTCTTTGATTGATAGTTTAGAATGGCTTTTTACAAATGAGCAGAAAATTAAAGATCATTTGACCTTGAAACTTAACGGTTTAACAGAAAAAAATGTTGCTGCTGTGGAGAGAATCAGTGCAATTCTATAATCATTCATAAATAGGAATAAAAAATAAAAGGGTATAAGTGATAAATTTTAATACAAGTGTAGTTATTCCAGCATTAAATGCAGAAGAGTTCCTACCTGACTTGTTAAATAATATAGAGGAACAGACCCTTCTTCCAAAAGAAATTATTATTATTGATTCAAGTGCCTCTAATAGAACATTTGATATGCTAAAAAAATGGGAAGGAACTATTCCAATTATTTATAGAAAATTAGATTTTGCATATCCTGGTCATGCTCGAAATATAGGTGCTGGATTAGCTAAAAATGAATGGATAGCTTTTATAGATGTTAGAGCTATTCCTAAGCATGATTGGCTTGAGGTAAGTGCATCTGAGGCAGCAAAATCAGGAGCTGAATTTATTGAAACAATTAGAATCACAGATGCTAATACTCATTTTAAAAAAATACTTCGCGCAGCGACATATGGCTGTGCAGGAACAAAAAGCCTGTCAGGCTCTATTATTTCAACTAAAGTTTTTAAGAAATCTGGGGGGTTTATTCCGGATCTCCGTGCGGGAGAAGATATAGAATTTATGCAAAGACTGGAATTAACTGGTGTAAAAATTAGCCGATTACATAGTCCAACCTTAACATACTATGGTTTAGCCGAATCTCTTTCAGTTGCAATAAAAAAATGGTACACCTATGCTATTTCTAAAAGCAATTTTGATATAAGAAATGATCAAAAGACAATATATTTATATTTTTTAATTTCTTTTGTTACATTTTTTGTTTGGAGATGGAATGCAATATTTGCAAGTTGGGATGTAAACAGTATTTATTTTATTCCCAATATAACTAAGATATTTTTAGTATTTATATTTGTAGCATATATTCTCTTTAGAGGAATTATCAGACCATTACAAGCTAAAGTAAAATTATCTTTTTTACTACCTTGGTATTGGTTGCAAGTCAGTTTTGTTGGATTTTGTCTTGATATTGCAAAAGCACCAGGACTAATCTGGGGCGCTATACTTCTAATAAAGAGAAGGTTTAGCAGCACAAAAAACTTCTTTAAATTTTTTAAGAAAAAAGATTTATAAAAAATACGAAATAATTATTAGCAGCATGTATTTTTTGTTTTCAGAATTACAATTTACAATAAAAATCTATTTATGGAGAATATTATGAGCTCTCGGCCCAAACCGATAGATCAACTAAATACTTCAAATATATCAAAAAAAGGACCATCAACTAACCCTACTCTATTGATTGTGGTTAATGTGGACTGGGCTTTTTTGAATAATAGATTGCAAATAGCACAAGAAGCTCTTCGACTTGGTTATAGTGTTCATATCGCCACTGGTATAACTTCTAAGCTAGATGAGCTTCAAGGCCATGGTTTTGAAGTACATCCATTAGCACTTGAAAGAAATAGCATCGGCTTAATTAACACCTTGCGTACTTTGGTCCAGTTATATCAGATAAACAAAACAATTCGTCCGGATATTGTGCATCTAGTAACTATCAAGCCTGTTTTACTAGGAGGTTTGATTGCTAGACTAACCGGCGTCCCAGCTATAGTTGCAGCAGTCCCAGGTCTTGGTTTTGTTTTTATGGCACAAGGTGTAAAGGCAACTATCCGTCGTTACATTGTTGGGTTGCTTTATCGCATTACTTTTGGTCATCGAAATCTTAAAGTTATTTTTCAGAATATTGATGATCTTCAAACACTAACTAAGCTAACAGAATTACCTGAGGCAAATACTTTATTAATCCGAGGTTCTGGAGTTGATCTGACTAAATATGCTCATACACCTTTGCCTCTAGAAGTGCCTATTATTTTATTGGCTTCACGCTTATTAGCTGAAAAGGGTGTTCGAGAATTTGTTCATGCCGCTCGAGTGCTTCGCAAAAAAGGAATCTCAGAACAGGATGCCCGTTTTGTTATAGTTGGAGAACCTGACTTGGCTAACCCAGACAGCATCCGCTCAGATGAATTAGTCCAATGGACTGAGGAAGGTATAGTTGAGTTGTGGGGCCTCCGCTCAGATATGCCACAAGTGTTGGCAGCCGCTCACTTGGTCGTGCTGCCTTCCTATTATGGTGAAGGTTTGCCGAAAGTTTTGATTGAGGCAGCCGCTTGCGGTCGAGCAGTCATTACTACTGATCATCCTGGTTGCCGTGATGCCATTGATCCTGGTATCAGCGGCCTCTTGGTGCCAGTGCGTAATTCGTTAGCTTTGGCCAATGCTATGGAGACTTTAATCTATGATCCCATTCAGTGCAAAATTATGGGTGATGCCGGGAGGGCTTTGGCTGAGAAGGCGTTTAATGTCAGTCAGGTAGTGACAGCACATTTAAAGATTTACCAAGAGCTGATTGATAAGTCATGAAGGTATTGGTTACCGGAGCGAACGGTTTCATAGGTCAGGCTGTATTGTCACGGCTTAATCAATTGAGCGATGTGACCGCAGTGGGTAGTGTGCGCCATTCGGCAATGGTATCAGACGCCAATTTGCCATTTGTGATGACTGGTGATCTTTCTGCACAGACTGATTGGTCAGAAAACTTGGTTGGAGTTCAGGTAGTTATTCATACTGCTGCGCGAGTGCATATTATACGCGAGGCAGCTCTAAATCCATTGGAGGAATTTAGACGGGTCAACGTTCAAGGTACATTGAATCTGGCCCGGCAGGCAGCTAGAGTAGGTGTTCGCCGATTTGTGTTTCTTAGTTCTATCGGAGTTAATGGTGCTGAAACATTTGATAAGCCATTTACTGATCAAGATCTGGTGGCACCGCACTCACCTTATGCAGTCTCTAAACATGAGACTGAATTAGAATTGCAGGCATTAGCCAAGGAAACGGGTATGGAAGTGGTAATCATTCGACCTCCGCTTGTCTATGGTCTAGATGCTCCTGGCAACTTTGGTTCATTGATACGTTGGCTCCGTCGCGGCGTGCCTCTGCCACTCGGTGCAGTTCATAATCAGCGGAGTCTGGTTTCACTCGATAACTTAGTTGATTTGATCAAAACGTGTGTGATGCATCCTGCCGCAGCCAATCATATTTTTCTGGTGTCCGATGGCGAAGATGTTTCTACTACTGACCTGCTGCGCCGCTTAGGCAAGGCCTTAGGTAAGCGGCCGCGCTTGCTGGCCATACCGATGAGTTTGCTCAAAATAGTGGCAACCCTAATGGGTAAATCGCATATGGCTAAGAGTCTATTTGGGTCCTTGCAGGTTGATATAAAAAAAAACCGGCGCCTACTTAGTTGGACTCCGCCACAATCACTAGATGAGGGTTTGCTAAGGGCATTAGGTAATGGCGAATCCACCCATTCAGTTTTCGATGAACAAGAGTGATTCTAAAGTGGGTAGTGGATTATGTGGCAGACTTAGCTGAACCATCAACTTAGCTGAGATCTTTCTTATAGTTACCTAAAATTTTTTGGCAAACATATGACTTCTGTTACAATTTTAGCTAGTCTTGAAATGTCGGACTTCCAACAAACAATGCTGATTATGATTTTAACCGACGCTTTTCAAGCTCTAGCTATTGCCTAAATATAAAAATACAAGTGTTACCCAAATAAAGAATAAAGAAATGAATAAGGACGATAAAGTAATTCAGGAGTTTGGTGAAGAATGGATAGATTTCAACTACTCAGAAATGGATAAAGGTAAAGTTTTTGAGAATTATGAGCAATATTTCGGCATTTTCCCTTGGGAATTAGTGTCAGGCACATCAGTTGGATTTGATATGGGCTGTGGCTCTGGAAGATGGGCTCAATTCGTTGCGCCAAAGGTTCAGCACTTGTTTTGTGTTGAGCCAAGTGAAGCTATCGAAGTTGCAAAACAAAACTTAAAACAATTCGATAACGTTACCTTTCTCAGAGAAACAACAGACACCTGTAGCTTAGAAGAAGGTTCACAAGACTTTGGTTACAGTTTAGGTGTGTTACACCACATTCCGGATACGGAAGCGGCTCTTAATGATTGCTCTAAACTACTAAAAAAAGGTGCACCCCTGCTACTCTATCTTTACTATAGTTTTGAAAACAAACCGTTATGGTTTAGAGGTATTTGGCGATTAAGTGACTTGTTGCGTCGGGTTACTTCTAAATTACCTAAGCAGCTAAAAAAGTTTGTTTGTAACCTAATTGCATGTGGTATTTATTTCCCATTAAGTCGTTCGGCATATTTGCTTGAAAAAATTGGGTTTGATGTGTCAAATATACCGCTCGCGGACTACAGGTTAAAGCCATTTTATCAGTGCAGGAATGATGCTCTTGATAGATTTGGAACACGGCTTGAACAGCGTTTTAGTAAATTACAGATCACAGAAATGTTAGATAGAGCTGGGTTTGATGATATTACTTTTTCTCCTGACACTCCTTTCTGGTGTTGCGTAGCAATCAAGAGATAAATAAATATGCTTAGTGCCATTGTTAAGTTATATTTTGGTTTGTTGCCGGAATTTGCTCATAAAGAAACCGGTGAATATTTAGATTAGAAGGTGTAACCTTTTATTAAAATGATTAGATTTATAAATTTGGTATTTAGTTTGTTAATTGCCTTTATTCTCGTGCTACCAATTCTTCTGATTTCAATTCTAATATTCTTAAAAGATAGAGAGTACCCCCTGTATTTTTCTTCCAGAGTAGGAAAGAATAACAAAACCTTTCTGATGCCTAAGTTTAGGACTATGCGCTCAAATACCCCTCAAGAGGCTACTCATTTATTAACAAATCCGGATGATTATCTGCTTTCTACAGGGCCTTTTTTAAGAAAATATAGTTTAGATGAACTCCCTCAGATATTTTCAATCATAAAAGGTGATATGGCATTTGTAGGCCCCAGGCCAGCACTATTTAACCAAGATGACCTAATTAGCTTGAGGAATAAGAAAGGTATAAGCCAGTTAAAACCTGGCGTAACTGGCTGGGCGCAAGTCAACGGAAGAGACGAGCTTTCTATTTTAGAAAAAGTTGAATATGATGAAGAGTATTT
>MDSV01192890.1_pt1 | contig 28624 bp, 27 predicted proteins | sample 810851 | NCBI WGS metagenome assembly MDSV01 (sample SAMN05326640, study PRJNA326480) | marine metagenome | isolation source: seawater | place: Atlantic Ocean: North East | collected 2012 | reverse complement strand
AATGAATTTATTAATTTAGAAGAGAGTTTAGCTTTGTCATCACCAAACCTAATTAAACTTTCACTATTTATATCCAACAAATTTGCAATTTCATCAATTGGTTTTTTATTAGCTGCATTTGCTATCTCTAAATCACTTGGATAGGTCATTATAATTCTCCACTTCACCTAAATTTTAAGTTCAGTATACATAAGAGATATATTCTTAACTAGGAAAAAATAGCTAATTTTTTGCATTATTAAAGGCTTCTATAGCCCTTAATCTTGATTCTTTAAGATCTAGAATTTGATTTGGATAATCACAACTATTTCTAGTTTCCGTTGATGGATCATGAATTTCTTTTTTATCAACATCTTTAAGTTTTGTTAGGTATTTTTTTATAAATAACCCTTCTCCATCAAAATTTTTTGATTGAGTAAGTGGATTAAATATCCTGAAATAAGGAGCTGCATCAGTTCCTGTAGAGCTACTCCATTGCCATCCACCGTTATTTGAAGAAAAATCGCCATCTATAAGATTCTGCATAAAAAATTCCTCACCCAGTCTCCAATCATGCAGCATATTCTTTGTAAAAAACATAGCTACAACCATTCTTAATCTGTTATGCATCCATCCCTCTGAATTTAATTGCCTCATTGCTGAATCAATTATTGGAAATCCAGTATTTCCATTCTTCCAGGCACTAAGTTCAGATTCTTCATATCGCCATTTAATATTGTTTGTATAATCTTGAAAGGGTTTATTTTGACTTACCTTGGGAAAACAATACATAATGTTCTTATAGAATTCTCGCCAAATAATTTCATCAATCCATTTAGTAATCCCTTTTTCACCAGTATCTAGTTCATAATTATTTATTTTTAATGCTTCTAGGATGCAGCGCTTAGGTGAAATAATTCCATTAGCTAAATATGGAGAAATTCTGCTAGTTCCATCAATAATTGGATCATTTCGGTCCTGTGAATATTTTAGAATATTTTTACTAAGATAAAGATTTAATCTATCTTTTGCATGAGCTTCTCCTGGAGACCACATTGACATATCAACAGAATGAGTTTTTTTATAATTAAAATCGAAATGATGCACATTAGATTTTATTCCTGATTTTTTCTTTGGGAGGTGTTTGAACTCAATATCCAATAAATCTAGATTAAAATTTTCAATCCATTTTTTTTTAAAGGGAGTAAAAACTGAATATGGCTTATTCTCAGCAGTTCTGATAGAGCCTGGAGGATATATTACTTTCTCATCATATGAAGAAAATTCAATATCATTCTCATTAAAAGAACTTATTATTTGTTCATCTCTTTTTTGTTCATCATTTCCAAATTGATTATTAAAAAAAACTTTATTGAATGATCTTTCTTTAATCAAATCAAAAATAATATGCGAATTATCATTAAAATTAACTGAGTTAATAATGGTTAATGGAATATTTATCTTTGATAGTGTTTGTTCTAAATCTTTAAGATTTTCTATAATGAATTGAATTTTGCAATTAGCCTCATTATGTAAATCATTTTGTTTTGAAGAAAAGATATATATTGCATGAACTTCGTCGGACTCTATACAAGCATTTTTTAATGCTGGATTATCATCAATGCGCAGATCATTTCTGAACCACATTAAACTTTTCATAATTTAATCCTTTATATTTGAATTTGAAAAAATAACATCAACTTGAAAATTTTCTCTTATATTTGTAACCTCAGCTATACCACCAGCTGAGCTGACTATTGCCGCACCAGCAATTATGTCCCAAAGATAGACGCCCTTTTCTTCATACCTTTCTGCTTTTCCAGACGCAATGTAACATGCTGCAATTGCAGCAGAACCAATCATTCTAACTTTTTTCCATGTTTGCATATCTTTTATCATCTTACTTAAAGATTTATCAGAAAAATCTGAACTATGAGGAAGTCCTGTTATTAAAATACCATCTTTTTTATTTTTTATATCTGAAACCCTTATGGGATTATCGTTCATTGTCGAGCAACTATTAAATTTACCTCCAACATACATATGATTATTATCAAAATCATATATTACCCCAAATAACGGTTTCATATTCTTTATTAGGCCTATTGAAACACAACATATTGGAATGCCTCTATTATAATTTGCCGTTCCATCTAGAGGATCAATTACCCAAAAAACATCGCCTAACTCATCTTCAGATTTGCCACTTTCTTCAGCTAAAATTGGATAGCTTGATATGCTATTAATAATTTCTTTTATCAAAATTTCAGAATTAATATCAGCTTTTAGCTTTATGTCTTTTAAATCTTCTACTATTTTTGTGTTCAAATAACTTTTGTTCTTTAGCAAGTAGTCACCAGATTTTCTTGCCGCCTTTATAGCAATATCTAATTGGATGATTAGATCTTTAGTTTTCATTTATTTAATTATTCTTATTTATTTTTAGTATCTTTAAAACCTTCTACATGCATTTTTAAAATATCTCTAATTTTAATAACATCATTTGTTAATGATGCATCTTGCAAATCATCTAGTAAGTTATTTAAAACATCTTTAATTGGATATTTCTCTATAGACTTAAATATTTTATTATTTGAAGTAGCAAGTTTTTCACCTGATATCAATAACTCTTCATATAGTTTTTCTCCAGGCCTTAGACCTACTTCTTGAATTTCAATTCCTTCACTTTGATTATCATGGCTTATATTTCTTCCAGATAAATAAATTAGCTTTTCAGCTAAATCTAATATTTTAACTTGATCACCCATATCTAATATAAAAACATCCCCACCAGAGGCAAATTCTCCTGCTTGAATGACCAAACTAGATGCTTCAGAAATAGTCATAAAGTATCTTGTAACATTTTTATGTGTAATAGTGACAGGTCCTCCCTCAGCAATTTGCTTTCGAAAAAGAGGTATAACTGAACCAGAAGAGTTAATTACATTACCAAATCTAACAATACAAAATTTTGTATTTTCTTCTTGATCATCTATTGATTGAACTATCATTTCTGCTACTCTTTTTGATGCTCCCATAATATTAGTTGGCCTAACAGCTTTATCAGTTGATATCACTACCACCTTTTCTATATTACATTCCGCGGCCACTTCACATAAAGCCTTTGTACCAAATATATTATTTTTTAAGCCCTCAGAAATATTTTCATAATATTCGACAATTGGAACATGTTTGTATGCTGCAGCATGATAAATATAGTTAACATTATGATTTGTGATAATTTCCTTTAGCCTAGATTTATTTTTTACGTCACCCAATACATATACTAATTCAACAGATAAATCTTTAGATTTTTTTATTGATTCAATTTCTTCTTGAATTAAGTACAAATTAATTTCTGATAATTCAAATAATATAATTTTTTTTGGCTCCCCTTCTAAAGCCTGTCGCACTATTTCAGAACCAATAGAACCCCCTGCTCCCGTTATCATTAGGGTTCGTCCAAAAAAAGAAACATCGGAATTTCTAACTCGATTTCTAGGTAAGATATCGTCTATTGACAAATCCTGCATTTCTGCCATTTTTTTTTCATTGGCCACTAGTTCATGCAGAGCTGGCATAGTTCTTACAGCAACTTTATATTTCTCTAAACTTGATATAATGTTTCTTCTTTGTGAAAGTCCAAGGCTTGGTATTGCCAAATATACCTCTAATTCTGGATATTGTTCGGTTAACCTCTTTAGGTGTTTTTCTTTGCCGTAGATTTTAATACTATTAATTTCTGCTCCCTTTAAAGAAATTGAGTTATCGAAGAAACCTATTATATTGATATTTGAATTATGCTTTATAGAATTGTAAAGTTCGTTTCCAGCTGCGCCTGCTCCATATATTAGTACAGGCCTACCAATATTTTTTGATTGATTTAGATTAAGTAAAATCCTGGCTGTATCTCGTGATGTTTGCAAAAAAGCATAAAAAACATAAGATATTAATATTGATTTAAGTATAGTGCTTATCAAATATTGATTCCTAATAATTTCATACTCTGTTGCATACACAATTCCCCATGTTGAACCAAATATGACTGATCCAATAATAGCTCTTGAAATTAAATCTCTTGAGTCTGAGAATCTAATTGAAGATCTGTAAAATCCTGAATTAAAGAAATAAACTAATGTTATAAAAGTAGGAATAAAAAAATTTAAGTAGTTTTGATTAATTATTTCAGATAAGCTAACTTCAAAGTTTGTAGCAATCATAACTGAAAATGGCGGTCCAAAAATAATCCAGCATATAAATGCTGTTAATACATCAACACATGACAACATAAGAAGCTTATATTTTCTAGATAAACTCCTTAGTAGTGAAAAATTTATATACATAGGACAATTTTACTTTAAAAAAAGATATCTATATATAATATTGATTATGATAGTCACAACCTTTAATATCATTTAGCATTCAAAGACTTATTTGAATTAATTAATGGAATAAAAAATGTTTAACTTTTTCAAAAAAAATAAAATTATAAATGATGCGGATAGTTCTCCCGTGTTTGAAATAGAGCTTACTGCAGCTGTGTTGGCATATGAGATAGCAAGATCTGATGGTGAAATAGACGAAAATGAATTATCTCTTTTAATGAGCGAGATAGAAAAGATTACGTTAAAAGTTGGTAAACAAAAATCTGAAATATTAAAAATTGTAGAGATCTACAGTAAAGATAGTGTTTCATTCCACGAGTTTATAGAAGACATAAATAGAAATTATTCTAAAGATGAAAAGCTATCGCTCATAGAGTTCATGTGGAAAACTGCTTATGCGGATGGAAGGTTAGATGTAGACGAAGAGCGTTTAGTAAGAAGAGTGGCTGACTTGATTAAAATTAAAAATATTGAAGTTTTAAAATTAAAAGATTTATCGAGAAGCGCAACTAATCATAATCAATAACACTCGCATTATTGATAATAAAATCTTCTGAATCCTTCCTGTTACATTGTCCAGGATAATCCCTTATATTTTCTTCATATATGTCATTGCCTACGTATGTAAACATTTGATAAAGAACCACGCATTTTTCCAACTCACTGAGTCTTTGATCATTAAAAACCTCTTTAGATAATTGTTTAAAAGTAATATTGTCTGAAGACATTTTAAGATTCTTTTTTTTATCGAGAACAATATATGAAAAATTGTTTTCAACATTATTATAAGGCTCCCATTTTACATTGTTTGTGGAATATCCAGGATGACCATACTTAGCAAAATTACTCCAAAACTTCATCATATTTCTAGATGTATAAAAATATGAAATACCTTTAGGATACAGAAAATTAGAAACAGGAGGACCTCCTACAAGTTTTGTACTTCCAGTTAATAATGGTATTTCTAATGCATGGCCTGCTCCAAAGAGCATTTTAAAGTCAGCAAGAATTAACTTTCTGTGATCATCCCAGTCAAATCTGTAAGAATACAATTGCGAATTCCCTGATTTTGCTAATGAGTTAATTGGTTCGATGACTCCTCTTATTTTCCATGCATTGCTTCTATAATAATTAAAAGCTTCGAAAGCATCTTCATCTTTCACAACAACCTTAGGTAAGTCAAATAAAAAACTAGTAGCAGAATTATCAAGAGTTACAAAATATTCAGAAAAAGCTAACCATATCTTAACTTCATCTCTGGTAGAGCCAGCAATGGTTGGGACATGATTTACATACTCTTTTTTTGATAGTGCATCTCTTAGACCAATTTTAGGTATAACTAACCCATCATTGGTTAGTAAGGGTAATTCTTCAAAAGTTTCTCTATTGGCGTAATATTGATAAAACTCTTTTCCAGATAAACCATACAAAATATCTCTAGTTTCTTTATCAGAATATTCGTCATAATTTTTTTGATAAGATTGACTATCAATTATTCTATTAACAACTGCTGAACTAGAATAATTTGACGTTGATGTTTGATTCGTTTGTTTGTGTGCATCCTCAAGCGAAATTGATTCTGTGTATCCCGACATTGATATTGCTTTATGAAATAATCCTTTTGCTTTTCTTGAAACAAGCAAGGACAAAACATTATGCCCTCCAGCTGACTCTCCAAAGATTGTAATACTATCTGGGTTTCCTCCAAATAAACTAATATTTTTATTAACCCACTCTAGGGCAGAAATAATATCCAATGTCCCAAAATTTGAAGCCTTATCAATACCATCTTGCAAGTTCTGAATTGCCGGATGAGTAAACCACCCTAATGGACCAAGTCTATAATTTATAGTAACAACTATTACTTTATGTTTTTTAGCTAATTTACTAAAATCATATAAATCTTTTAAGCCTGATGTATTGCCTCCTCCGTGAATCCAAAACATTACTGGTAACAATGTTTCAGACTTTCTCTTTGGAGCATATATATCTAAATACAAACAGTCTTCTGTTCCTGATATTGAATCATCTGAAAATTGAGAAGAGCCTCCTAGTACTGATGTTCTTTGTAAACAAAAATTATTTTCTTTAGGTAGAATTAGATTAGAACTATCATCAATCTTCCTTGGCGCTTTCCATCTTAAGTCATCTATTGGAGGCATAGCATATGGAATGTCATTCCAATTAATCACACCGCTTTTAATATACCCTTGAGTTACACCTGAAGATGAAACAACTTCTAAACTATCAGCACTTGCCGAAATAAAAAATATACTTAATGTTACTGACAAAAGTCTTTTCATAATTTAGTTGTGAATGTATGTTTAAAAAAAATTTAAGTATATTATATATCAATTATATATATATTCGGGATGTGGCGCAGTCTGGTAGCGCACTACACTGGGGGTGTAGTGGTCGTCGGTTCAAATCCGGCCATCCCGACCAAATCAACTAATTTAGATCTTTTTTAACTGAAGAAGATGGTTTAAAAGTTAATTTTTTTCTTTTAGGTATTATAAATTCCTGTTTAGTTTTTGGATTACGTCCAACTCTCTGAGGAGACTCATGTATATGAAATGTGCCAAAGTTGGAAAGCTTAATTTTTTCTAAATTGCTATTTTTAACAATTGATAAAAATTTTTCTAATAAAGCTTTGCTTGTGTATTTACTAAGAAAAGTCTCGGAAGAGATATTATTAACAATATCTTTTTTTCCGAGACTCAATTTTTATTTAACTATATATTAAGAACCTGTTCCAGTAGCAGTTCCTGTGCCAGTTCCTGTGCCTGTACCTGTGCCAGTTCCTGTGCCAGTTCCTGTGCCTGTACCAGTTCCTGTACCAGTTCCTGTGCCAGTTCCTGTGCCTGTACCTGTCCCTGTACCTGTGCCAGTTCCTGTACCAGTTCCTGTGCCAAAGGTAGAAGCCTCTGTTCCTGTACCAGTTCCAGTACCAGGATTATCATCAACACCACCAACATCCCTTACGCTAACAGTTATGTCCTGTGTTGTAGTATTTGAACTTGCATCTGTTGCTGTAACAGTAGCTGTAAAGTCATATGTACTTCCATCATATCCAGCTTTGCCTTCTACAAGCTCACCTTCATAAGTATAGCTTCCAACTAAACTAGGCTTATCTTCGTAGTCAATAGCAGTGATGAATGTTAAAACACCTGCTGAAGTAATAGCCATTGCATCAGTATTAGATATAGTGAATGTAACTGTATCCGCATCAGTAGCAGTAACGGTACCGATGGTTGTTTCGTTCTCGTCAACAATAAATGTTGAAGAAGAAGTAAATACCGGAGCTGTTGTATCTGTAACATTTACAGTTCTAGTTGCTGTACCTGCATTTCCTGATTTATCAGTGGCTGTATAGGTTAATGTATATGTTCCTACTGTGTTGGTATCTACCGTTCCAGATGTAACAACATCAACTGAACCAGACGCATCTGTTGCAGTAGCACCAGCATCGTCGTATGTCACTCCTAATTCTGTAGTTGCAGGATTATCGCCTGTAACAGTTACCACTGGAGCTGTAGTATCTTCAACATTAACTGTTCTTGTTGCTGTAGTGGTATTACCATTTAAATCAGTTGCTGAATACGTAACTGTGTATGACCCGACTGCAGAGGTATCCACATCGCTCGAAGATGTAACTGAAACACTGGCCCCACGAAATGATTCTGCGGTTGCACCAGCATCGGTATAGACTGATCCTAATTCTATTGTTACTGGATTAGGCCCACTAATTGTAATAACTGGTGGGATACTTCTATCATATCCGTCATCAGTTATATTAGTTAATGCTCCAAGCGCAGCTACTGCAACTAATGCTTTTTGAATTACTGAAAGTTCAGCAGCAATTTCTGCAAGCCTTGATCCAATAGCAGGAGCAGATGGTCCAGGCGCTCCTGTTGTTTCAACTGATTCATCAGATACTTGTAAATTTTGTTCAAGGAGTCTTTGTTCGCCTTTTAGAGCAACAACTCTAGCATTTAGCTGCTCAAAACTCATTGAGTTTACACTTGTTTTGATTTCGTCGTATTTTTCATTTGATATCCCAAATTCATTTGCATAAACAGACGGAGCTGCAATTAAGCAAAAAGCTAACGCGAATATCGTATTGAACTTTTTAAAATTTTTCATAGCTATTTTTTCCTCTTATTAAACACCTATATCTTGTAGAGCATAGCATTGTATAGTATTTTTTGTCTATGCGCTAATTATTGATAATTTAGTTTAATCAATTATTTTATAAGTATTTTATAAGCATATTATTAATAAAGCTACTATATGTTTGAATTTAATACATATATGTATAACTTTAATTTTTTTAAAAATTAACTTATTGTTAATCAATTGGCCTAAACCTCACTAATAAGTCATGAAGTGTATTTTTTCTAATTAACTTTGCACCAGGATCCTTTGTTAGAGGTCTCCAGGTATAATTAATCAAGTTTCCATATATAGGTATGTTAAAAAATATTCCTTTATCAAAACTACCCTCACCAAACTCTTCATTAGTTACATCAGTAAATGTAGCAAATATGCCAAATCTTACTCCGGTATCAAAAGTTCTGGAGAGCTCTATAGTAGATCCAATATCTCCTGCCAAATACTCACCTGCAGAAAGCTTCATGTCAAAGGGTATTCTTCCATAATTTCTATAGTAAAAATTACCTGTTAAAGTAGTATTTGTATAATCAAGATGGTCAAAGCCCCAATGATAATCTCTCTTTTGGACCTTAAATAATTCAATACCAAAAGAGTAATTAGTATCAGGCTTGAAGTATAAGTACTCAGCGCCAACTCCTGAAAACATATCCTCAAGAATTCCTCCAGTAAACATCAAATGATGGTTTATTTTTGGTGTTATATGATAATCTAATTGTGCTCTTCCAATCAAAATACCTTCGTCAATATTTTTAAGATACTGCTTAACGTCAGATCTTACCTGTGCTGGAAAGGTATTTTCAGGTGGAAAGACTAAATCATCCAAATTATCTGCTAAAGAATATTTTAAATTTGTACTAAAAAAAAGGTTTTGTCTTATTACAAATTCTGTATCGTTTTCAGCAAGCAACGCTCCTTTGAAAAACTCTTCTCTTGATGCAATAAAAGGTCGAAAACGAATATTGTTTGAGGTGTTAACTCTTCTAGATGTTCCTCTGTTATATATAGTACTTGCACTCCTTTCGAAAGCATCATCTATTTCAGATACAGCGGTTAAGTCAGCTATTTTAAGATCTTTTTTAATATTTTTACTTATTCCTGCGTCTTTTGATGCTTGAGCAATAATTTCTTCGACTATTCTTAGATCAGGATGAATAAATTGTGTTAGCTCTAAACCAATAGCATTTGTAGTCTCAGAGATTTTATTTACGCCGATACCGTTTTCTTCAAGATTTTTTATTAATTTATTATATTTATTATCATCGGGGTTTACTTCCGCTTTTTTATATTCATATCTCTTAATTGATTTTTTAGGATTATTTTTATATACAAATTTTAATGATGTAACTCCTCCTCTTTCGAAAGAAATACCCGTTGAGAAATTACTATTTATAGAATATTCCAAGCCAAACGAATAATCACTTTCTCTTTCTCGGTGCCATGCTACATCTTTTACTAGAAGAGTATCCTTTTCAAATTTTAGAAGTGTTTTCTCATTTATACTATAAGAGATGCCATAAAAAGGTGCAGCTTGACCAGAAAAATATGTACCAGGATTGAATGTTCCTCCTTGGCCTGAATACCCTTCAGGTCTTTCATAAAAACTATCTCGTAAATAACCTAACGGATTATCTATTTGTTTGCTTGAGCCACTTAGTTTGCCCCAACCAATTCCAAAATGCATATCAACTTTATTAATACCATAACTAGATACAATATATTCACCGGAGTACTTACCTGTTCCAGCAAAATCCATAAGCCCAACTGCAATTGCAGGAAAAATACCCTCCTCTTTAAGTCTCAATTTAAAATTAAAGCCTTTATCTTTAAAACCCTCACAAAATGTCTCAATATTATAATAAGCTCTGCAGATACGAACTTCTGGTAAATTCATATAAAAAAATGAAGCCTCTAACCAATCATAGGGATTAGATGAAAGTGTAATTTTTTGAACTGTATCGCTATCATAAATAGAGACTCCATGGACACCTTCGTCATAGAATCTTGCTGTTGGGATATTTATTAGGCCAACAATCCCATGATTGTTATAAAGGTTATAGTTAAAATTATCAGCAAGTGTTGTAAAAGAAAAGAAGATTAATACAAGCAGAAAATTTTTAATAGTAACTTCTTTTTTTTCAGATGACATTTTTCATTGGTATCAATCAGAACTTATGGAATTCAATGATGCCAATGCGAGACCTAAATTCCCAAGAATAGTTACGTATGCTTGCGCTGCTAAAGCTCTAGACGATGAGTTGTCTATTTCTTTCGGGACAAATATTACGGATCCTGGATAAATTGTTATACCTGACCTAGGCTGACTTTCAAAAATATTTCTTCTTTTAGAGTATCTGTCTGTTTCTCCATTTGGGTGGAGGATATATATAGATTCATTATCAGCATATTTTTTATAGCCGCCAGATTTTTCAATAAAGAAGTTAACATCTTGATTTGGCGCATACATCACTGAACCTTCAGCTGATACTTCACCATAAACATAAACATTATTAGTTTTTTCAGGAATTATTAAACTATCGCCCTCTTGAATGCCTAATGCCCTTCTTGAGTCTTCATTTTCAATATCTACAACTATTCTTCCGTTTACTTCTGAATCATTTATTTCTTTGGTTAGCCCAACAATAGGTGTCAGATCAAAATTTCCACTAATATTCTGCTGACTTAATGCAATAATGTTATCTAAAAACTCCTGATATAAAAGCTCTTGTGCTTTTTTGTTAATATCTTTTGCATCTCTGTTTTGAAAGACTGCTCCGAATGGATAAGCATTGTCAGTATATCCACCTGCTTTAATAATTAAATCATCTAATGTTTCTCCAGCAGCCATTGTATAAGAACCAGGCTTTAGGACTGCACCTGAAATAGTTGCTTTTCTAAAAGGATGTTCTCTTATGTAAACTAAATCACCATCAATTGACTTGATGGAGTCAAATTGTAATTTGTTAGTTATAGGTATTGATTTAAGTGAACCATCCAAAATTCTTTCTAAATATATATTTTGAATATCTGCTGTTTGTTTAAATCCGTTGGCATAATTAATAATATCTCCCAAATTTTGTTCATATGTAAGCTCATACTTTGCAGGTCTTTTAACTGCTCCATCAATGGTAACTATACTTTTTCTAGGCTTTATGAATATAACATCACTGGATCTAAGGCGTTCTTTGAGATTATACTTTCCATTAATTAGTAAATCATAAACATCAAGAACTTCAATAACTTTATTATCTCTAATTAAATTAATTTCTCTATATGAGCCATATTCACTTATTCCCCCAGCAACACTTATGGCTTGAAGGATATTTGAATTACCAGACAGAGTATATATACCAGGATTCTCAGCATCCCCAGCAATTAAAACATTTACATCCTTTAATTTTGACAAGCTAATAAAAGCCTCTGTTCCAATAAATGAAGAGTTAACTCTAGATTTTATAATTTGAGATGCCTCACTGAGAGTTAATCCAACCAATACTATCTCACCAATATCCGGGAAATTAATTGAGCCATTTCCATTTATAAGAAAATCTTCAATAAAATCTTTTTGCCCAATTATTTGAATACTGAGAATATCGCCAACACCTAAAATATATGAAGAGTCAGGATTGGGTTCATTAATTGGCATAAATGATGTTTGAAATGTAGAAAAGAAATCTGAGCCAAAAAGTTCAAGCTCTGTGCTGATTTGAAGCCTATCATCTCCTTGTAATCTTTTTTGGAGTTCTTCAAGATCTGTTTCAATTCTAGTTTTAAGATCTATTAATTCTTCAGCTTGTTGTAACTTGCTTGAGTATTGAGATGGTCTATAGTTCTCTTCCACTGACTTCTTTTGCTCATCAGTTCTTTTTAAAAGATCTTCCCTAACATCATCGGGCAAACTATCTAAGAAATTATCATCAGGCTGTTGTGCTTGTATAAAGAATACTGGCAACAAGAAACTTAATATTATTAATTTTTTCATGAAATGATTTTACATTAAATTATATGTCAATAGTATCTTATAGTCTTTGTTGAGAATTTAACATTGCTTTACCTTAGGATAATCCAGGTATGCTAATTGAATTATGATTCAAGGCTCCACTAATTATAATATTCATGACATTGTCAACCTCTTCGTCAGTGATAGTGGAATTTTTTGATTGAAAAATAAATCTAAAACCTATTTTAATTTCTTCCATCTTTTCATTTTTATAATAATCAAAAACAAATGATTCTTTTAATAACTTATTTTCAAAATTAAGAATATATTCCTCTAGTATTTTAGATTTAGAAAAATCCTTTACTGAAAACGAAAGATCCCTTGTAGAACTTGGAAATTCAGATATAGGAATATATTTTTTATTGCTGATATCTTCAATGCTTAAATTATCGAAAGAATAATCAACATCAAAGGATGAATTGATTTCTATCTCACAATAAAATATAGAATTTTTTAATTTCGAATCTAGAGATTTTCTTGATATTTCTTCAATTTCATATTTATTAGAATTTAGTTTATTTAAAATCTTTTTAAAATACTCAAGATTTATTTTTTTTGAAAAATCTATATAGTTTCTTCCAATTCTTCCGCTAGCAATTATGCCAATAGCTCTTTTACCCGCTCCTTCTTTGTTAGAATATAAGTCTGTTATTTCAAATAATTTTATACTGTCTTTTTGTCTTCTCTCATTAAAAAGGAGATTAGAAACCAAAGAATCTTTTAAATTTGTTCTTAAATATTTTCTATTTGAATCTAGTGGATTATCTACAGTAACTGACTCCTCTGAGTTATAACTAACAAAAGGATTATTTATTACTTCGTAAAAACCTTTGTTGATTAATAATTTTTTTATTTTGTTTTCTTCAAAATTTAAATTGAAATTATTATGAAGAGAAATGTCTATTGTTTGAGTCTTAATATTGTCATAACCAATAGCTCTTCCAACTTCTTCACAAATATCATTAATTGAGTCGATATCATTTCTGTGGGATGGAACCTGAATTATGTTTTCATTTATAAAAAAGCCAAACTTTTGAAGGTACTCAATACAATCATTTTCATTAATTTGTGTTCCTAAAATTTTATTTATTTTTAAGATATCAAATGTAATTAATTTTTTTTCGTCCTTTTTGTAAGTTTCTGTATATAACTTGACATCTTTAATATTGCAGTGATTTTCTATGACATTAAGGAATCTTCTTAAAACAAAATTATGGCAATTAGGATCGGTGCCTCTTTCAAACTTGTGTGCAGCATCTGAATTAATATCATATTTAACTGACTTTCCTATGATAATTTCTGGATCAAAATGTGCGCATTCTATAATTACTGATTTGGTATCTTCGTTGCACGCAGTGGTTTTACCACCTACAATTCCAGCTAAGTTTATCACTTCATTGTTTTTATCGAAAAAAACTAAATCTCCATTTTGGAGATTAAGCTTTTTATTTAATAATGTTTCAAATTCACAATTGTTTTTTAAAAAATTTAAGCTTATTGGTCCATTAATAGTTGAAGAATCATAGCAATGGGTTGGCTGTCCGGTTTCATAAGAGATAAAGTTTGATACATCGGTAAAAAAATTAATCTTTTTAAGATTTAAATCTGAAAAATAATCATTTAGAGAATGTTTATAATTTTTGGGGACTTCATCTATTTCTACCTTTAAAAAAGATATCTTACTGCATGAATCCTTTGCATTGTTTAAGAATTTAAATGAGAGCGGTTCTATATCTTTTTCATATATGTCTTTTTCATTTGATGTTTTATAAAAAATACTTAAATCTCTAAGTAGTCCATTTAATGAAAGACAGTCACCTCTGTTGGGCGTAATCTCAATGTCAAAGGTATCATCATATAGTTCATGCTCATGACCAAGATGAAATAGTTTGTCTGATAATTCATTAATATTAAGATTTGAATCAATGCTTTTAGCAAAGTGGCTGAATGGTATCTTCATTTAAATTGGTTTAGAAAATCTAAATTAGACTTATAAAAATCTCTTATATCATTTACGCCATATTTGAGCATGGCTATTCTTTCAACTCCTAGTCCAAAAGCAAAGCCTGAATATTTATTAGAACTTATTTTGCAATTTTCTAACACAACTGGATTTACAATTCCGCAACCTAAAATTTCAAGCCATTTTCCATCCTCAGATAGTATGTCAACTTCAGCCGAGGGTTCTGTAAAAGGAAAATAAGAAGGCCTAAATCTTATTTTTATATGCTTTCCAAAAAGAGCTTGAATAATTTTGTATATAAGATCTTTTAAATTTGCAAAATTAACGTTTTCATTTACATAAATACCTTCTATTTGATGGAACATTGGGAGATGCGTTGAATCATCATCTTTTCTATAAACTTTTCCACCTGAAACAAAAGCTAATGGTGGTTTTTTTTCAAGCATTCCTCTAATTTGTACTGGGGAGGTATGCGTCCTTAAAACGCTAGATTTATCATTAACATAAAATGTATCATGCATTTGACGAGCAGGATGTGTTTTTTTTATGTTCAACATATCAAAATTGAATTCTTCTGTTTCTATTTCAGGGCCATCAATAATTTCAAAACCAAGGGATACTAAAAGATTCATTAAAGAATCTTTCACTTGATTTATTGGATGGTATGCTCCGGTATCTTTAATTATCTCAGGAGAACTAACATCTTTTATATCTGGCATGAGACCAGTGATCAGCTTATGGCAGTTTCAACAACCAATTTAAAAGTTGGATTATCAGAAATTGCTAAATCAGAAAGAATTTTTCTATCTAATTTAATATTTTTTTGAGACAAAGAATTGATTAATGTTGAATATGGAACACCTAACTCTCTTGAGCCAGCATTTATTCTCGCGATCCAAAGACCCCTAAAAGCCCTTTTCTTGTTTTTTCTATCTCTAAATGCATATTGCATTGATTTAATATTTGATTGTTTTGCAGTTTTATATAGCCTACTTCTTGCACCATAATGACCTTTGGTAGCGTTCAATACTTTTTTATGTTTCGCTTTTGCTGTAACTGATTTTGTGACTCTTGGCATGATAATTACCTATTAATTAATCTTGAGGCCATCTTAAGAACGGTTCCCGTTAACTTGTTTAAGCCTCTATTATGTCTTTTTCGCTTAGTAGTCTGTTTTGTAAGAATATGATTTCTATTTGCGCTTTTGCTTTTAATAGAAGTTCCACTCTTTTTAAAGCGTTTAGCAGCGCCTGAATGTGTTTTAAGCTTATATCCCATAATATTCTTCTATAAAAATCTTCTATTTCTTCCTTAGAGGAGAAAGTACCATAAGCAACTGACGACCTTCTAATGAAGGCTCTTGGTCAACTTGAGCTATATCAGCAAGCTCATCCTTTAATTTTTTTAATAAATTAAGGCCCATATCACTGTTTAAAATTTCTCTACCTCTAAAACGGACGCTTATTTTAGTCTTATCTCCGTCAAGAATAAAGCTTTTAATTTTTTTTAATTTTATATTGTAGTCACCTACATCAGTAGAGGGCCTGAATTTTATCTCTTTTGTAGTATTTCTTTTAACTTTTACTTTAGAAGCTGAAGTACTTTTTTTCTTATCAAAGAGGTGTTTGCCGTAGTCTAAAAGTTTGCATACTACAGGTTTTGCATCTGAGGGTGATACCTGAACTAAGTCCAATGATAGATTCATTGCAGTTTCAAGTGCATCATCTATTGAGACAATACCTTTTTTTTCTCCTTTATCATCAATAAGCATAACTTCACTTGCCATAATTCTTTTATTGATAGGTGTTATTTGTTTTTTTGAAGGAGCTATGAGGGATACCTAGTAAAAATAAGTTGAACAAATGAAAGAGGCATTAATAAGATTTTAACAAGATTTAGGTAAGAGCAAATGGATTGAATAATGCATAATTTGATACGAATTTTATACTAAAATATTAATTTCGCAAATATTTTAAGGTTGTAAAATAAAATGATTCCAATTGTCATTCTTCTTTTCAAATACTTCTCTTTTATTAAGTCTTGACTCATGACCTTCCCAAAATTCAAAATAATATGGAATAAATGAATATCCACCCCAATATTCAGGGCATTGTTGTAAGTTATCTTTCTGAAGAGATTTTTCGTAATTTATCGAAACATCTTCATATGAATCTATTTTATTTGACTGTTTTGAAGAAATTGCTAATGCATTTTTACTGATATCTCTATTAGCAAAATATTCCAAATTAAATTCTTTTGATGTTTTTTTGATTTTTGCTTTCATTCTTACTTGAACATTTGTGGCATTCCAATATATCAAAGCAGTAATTTGATCATGAGACAAAAAGTCTCTAGATTTAGGTGATTTATAATTTGAAAAAAAAATGAACTCCTTATCTTTAACAAATTTTAAATTTACGAATCTAGCATTAACCTCATTTTCTTTCGATGAAAAAGAAGAAATACAAATAGCTTCTATGATTTTTTGATTTGCATTTAGAGAGTCTTCATATTTTTCTTTAAAAATTCTATATGGGGTCTCGTTGCTTATGTTTTTAAATTCAATCATTCAGACAAGCGCTCTCTTAAAGATAGAAGTTGCTACTTTTGAAATATTTTTCATCTCATCTTCTTTCAACGTAGGATGAACTAAAAACACTATAGATGTTTCACCAAGCTGTTTGGCTACTGGTAAACGCTTATTTGGTCGATATTCAGTGTTGTCAAAGGCTTTCTCCTGGTAAATTTCAGAACATGAGCCATGCATGCATGGAACACCTTCTGATGAAATTTCACTAATAATGCGATCCCTATCCCAATTTTTTTTACAGGCACTCGGATTTACAAAAACATAATATTTATAATAAGCATGCGTACTACCCTCATCACAATTCAACTGAGGAATTCGAATGATTCCATCTTTATTAGCAAACTTTAAAAATGCTTTTGTGAGGATATCAGCATTTCGATTTCGAAGACGAGTCCACTCAGACATTCGATTTAATTGGATACGGCCAATAGCGCCTTGCATTTCAGTCATTCGCCAATTGGTGCCAAATGACTCATGCAGCCACTTGAATCCTTGAGGGTGTTCTCTTTCATAAACAGCTTCATAACTTTTGCCATGATCTTTGTATTCCCACATTTTTAACCAAAGAGATTTATCACTTGTTGTTACCATACCTCCTTCACCGCCAGTGGTCATTATTTTATCTTGACAAAAACTCCAACAACCAATATCACCTATTGAACCAACGGATACGCCTTTATACTTTGCTCCATGAGCCTGAGCACAATCTTCAATAATGAATAAATTATGAGTATTGGCAATAGATTTTATTTCATTCATTTCACATGGCCATCCTGCTAAGTGAACACACAAAATCGCTTTGGTTTTATTATTAATAGCAGAACTAATGTTGTTTGGTGTAATATTTTGAGATTCTAAATCTACATCAACAAATACTGGTGTTGCGCCAGAGTTGATGATAGATGTTATAGATGCAATATAACTGCGAGATGTAACAATTACCTCGTCGCCAGCGCCAATTCCTAAAGCCTTAAAAGCGATATCAAGAGCCAATGTTCCATTTGCCAATGTAACTGCATATTTTGAATCTGCCCAAACTGCAAATTCTTTTTCAAATTTACGACATTCATCACCAGTCCAATAATTTACTTTATTAGAAGATAGGACATTTTTGACAGAATGAATTTCTTCTTCAGTAAAAAAGGGCCAAGGTGAAAATTTTCTACTCATTATCTTCATCCAGTTGACGAATAACTTTTGCTGGCACACCAAATGCAATGGCGTTATCAGGTATATCTTTAGTGACCAAACTATGTGCACCCACCACTGAATTTTTTCCAATAGTAATCCCAGGAAGGATGGTTGAATGGCTTCCAATTCGACAATTTTTTTTTAACAAAACTTTGCCACTGGTATCATCTATTGTTGAAACAGAATATATAGAACAATGAGAGCCAATTTGCACATTATCTTCAATAACGACACCATGTAATGCATTTATATATGAGAAAGCTCCTATATCTGTCTCATGTCCTAACACTAAGCCTTCTAAATTTTGAACTATCCAATTATATTTAGTAGCTTTTCCATCTTTTATGGTTGGATATTTCCAATTTGAAAATCTTTTCATAATTTTTTAATTTCCTTTAAATTTCTCCATAGTAACGTGATTATTATGACTTATACCATCTCGCTTTATGACTTTTTTTATTGTGAGCAATAATATTTTAATATCCAGCAAGAATGAATAATTATCAACATACCATATATCCATCTCAAACTTTTCATCCCAGCTAATTGTATTGCGTCCATTTACTTGAGCCCATCCAGTCATTCCAGGTCTAACTTCGTGTCTTCTTGCTTGATGTTTTGAGTACAATGGCAAATATTCAACTAGTAATGGGCGTGGCCCTATTAAACTCATATCCCCCTTTAGTACACTCCATAATCCTGGAAATTCATCCAAGCTGGTAGATCTTAAAAATTGTCCAAATTTAGTGATCCTATCCATGTCTGCTAGCAGGTTTTGATTTTTATCATATTCATTAGTCATCGTTCTGAATTTATATATGTAAAATACCTTTCCATTTATACCTGGGCGAGGCTGCTTAAAAAATATTGGAAAGCCTAAATTTATTAAAACAAGCAAGCTTACTAGTAAATATATTGGCAAAAGTAAAAGGAAACCAAAAAATGTTATTACAATATCGACTTTTCTTTTGAGAAAATGTTTATACATTTTTAAATTTATTTACTAAAAATTAATTCAAATATCTTATTATATTTTTTTAGTGCTATATGCAAAGCATAGCTTTCTTTTGCAATATTTAATGCGTTTTTCTTTTGTTTTGCAATTAATGATTCTCTTTGAGTATAATTTAAAAAATTTTTTATTTCACGATCATTTATAATGGTGGGAAGTACATAACCAATATTTTCTTTAATAATTACTTCTTTTTGCCATCCTTTATGATTGATTAAAATTGGTCTACCAGCAGCAAGAGTATCAAAAAATTTGTTAGCTGAATTTGCCCAAAGCTCTTTGATAGGAATAACAAAGGAGCTGCCCATATCAGATTCCAAATATAATTGCGGTAAGTCATTCTTTGCAACAGCATCAAGAATGAAAACATTTTTATTTAAGACTCCCTTATAAACTGCATTATTAATCACTTCTTTTTTCTCAGCTCCATCGCCGATTAATACAAATACAACCGAAGAGTCTAAATCAATGAGCATGCTAGCAAGCTCAATAACATAGTTAATTCCATTCACATGCCCAAAAGTACCTGCATACAAAACAGTAAATCTTGGTTGTAAACCAATTTTTTTTTGTAACAAAGACATTTTCTTTTTATTATCAATTTGAAAACGATTTATTTCAGCAATATTTTCAATGACTTCAATTGGCTTTGAAGCTAACTCAGGATAACGTGAAATTATTGAGTCTTTCATATCAACTGAAAGAGGTACTATAGCATCAGCGTTCTTGTAAATTAGGCTCTCTAAATAATATAAAACTTTCTGTATGGCTTTATTATTAATTGCTCCAACAGCAATAACGGCTTCTGGCCAAATATCTCGTGTTTCAAATATAAAAGGTGTTTTATGAATCCACTTTTTAATTAGCGCAGGAATTCCAATAGTTAAAGGAGTGGATGAAGCTAATATTAGATCTCCCTTTAATGTAAGTAATTTTAAGATTGAAAACCAAAGGAATTGAAAAAAAGTTAGTATGCGGCGCCAATGACTCATTCTATTTGTATATGGCAAGTAAATATAATGAACTACTAAACCATCTTTTTCTATTTTTGACCATCGATTGCCTGTTTTATATTTTAAATCAGAGGTTGAGGTGAGCATCTCAATATTATGTCCCAAACTTAGAAATCCAGTTGCTAAGTCAAAAGAGCGAGTTCCCCCAGATTCACTAGGAAATTTAAAATATTGGTGTAAGTATATTATTTTCATTTAGAATGTATTTTATCATCATAAAATTACATGCCTTTTTAAGGAAATCATCTTACAACCTCCAGGTGGGGTCTTTTACAATATTTTTAATATCTATAATAACCTTGATATCAGATGATAGACGAGAATAGTCTTCTGAGGTATATGCTTTAAATTGTTTGTGGCTAACAGCCACAACTATACAGTCATATCTTTTATCAGAGATTAATGGATCTGAAATCATTTTATATGTTTGGTTTGATTTAATCCAAGGATCATAAACATCAATATTAGCACCTGAATCTTTTAGTTCTCTAATAATATCAACTACTCTGCTATTTCTAATATCTGGACAATCCTCCTTAAAGGTAAGGCCAAGTATTAATATATTTGAATCTTTTATAACTTTTCCTGCCTTTATCATTTCTTTGATTGTTTTGTCAGCAATGTACTTTCCCATACCACTATTAATCTGTCTGGCTGCTAAAATTAAATCTGGTTTGTATCCCACCTCTTCTGCCCTAAATGTAAGATAATACGGATCCACGCCAATACAATGACCGCCAACCAAACCAGGAGATAGTTTTATAAAATTCCACTTTGTAGCGGCTGCTTCAATTACCTCATTTGTGTCTATACCCATTTGGTCAAAAATAAGTGCTAATTCGTTAATCAAAGCAATATTTACATCACGTTGAGTATTTTCAATAACCTTAGAGGCTTCTGCAACTTCAATGCTTGATGCGAGATGTGTTCCAGCAGTAATTATTTCCTTATAAAGCTGATTAATTTCTTTAGCGATCTTAGGCGTAGAACCCGAAGTAACTTTAAGTATTTTTGTAACAGTATGTTCTTTATCACCAGGGTTAATTCTTTCTGGAGAGTATCCACAGAAAAAATCTTTATTAAAAATTAAACCAGATGATTTTTCTAGTACGGGTACACAAACATCCCTTGTTACTCCAGGATAAACAGTGGACTCATAAATAACAATATCTTCTTTTTTTAAAACGCTACCAATAGCGGAAGATGATTGCAATAATGGGGTTAAGTCAGGTCGGTTAGAATTATCAATGGGGGTTGGCACAGTAACAATGAAAATATTGCAATCCTTTATATCATTAATATTTGAAGTATATGAAATATTAGATTCAACTGATTTCAATAACTTTTCTTCAATTTCAAGTGTTTTATCATTTCCAGCTCTAAGATCTTGAATCCTCGAGTCATCAATATCATATCCAACTACTTTAAATTTTTTAGAAAAGGCAACAGCCAAAGGTAAGCCTACATAACCCATGCCGATTATAGAAATCTTTTTATTATTTAGATTCATTTTAAATTCTTAACATTATATTCTATGACTAAGCGTCCATATAATAACTATTTAATTTATTATTTTTTTCCTTATTATAAACTTTAGTATGGTATTCAAAGATAAGCTTACTGTAATAAAAAAAGAACCAACTTTTCCAAAAAATTTTTTAAAAAGAATATACCTATACTTAATATTATTAGGAGATTTGATTGAGAAAAAACTTTTATATAATTCTGTTACAGATTGAACATTGTGATTCTTTATTCCTGTTTCAGTGTCATCTAATCTGCAAATGGCGTCCCTTAATATGTAAGTATTAATATCGTGATATCGATTAGCGGATAAAGTAAAATCATTATCGCCACCGTACTGGACTAATTCCTTATTTATATAGCCTACACGAGTAAGCACACTTCCACTTGTCATAAGAAATCTTGTTGTACCCATATTTATAATTTCTTTTTCTTTTTTAAAATCCTTTGGATGGTTTGTAAGATATGGAAAAAGCATAAGTATATTTGAGCCACTAGACACCTCAACTTTATCCTGATTGAAAGTCCGAGGATGAACTATTTGATTATTATTTTCATGGATTTCTTTTTCAAGTACGTCAAAACAACTTTGATCTATTTGTACATCATTGTTTGCAAACACAACAATATCTTTGTCATTAACAGCATACTTTTCAAAAAGTATTTTAATCCCATAATTTACACTACCAACCCACCAAAGCTCTTTTTGAGATGGGAACACTTTTACATGATTATTATTATTAATGGCATTAAATGTTACTTTCTCTGGATGATCATCTATCAACAATACTAGATATTCTTTTTTGATACTTTTTTCTATTGAGCATAGAAATTTTTTAGTCTCATTAACTCTTGCAAATGTTGGAACTATTATATAAATCATTTGAAATTTGAATACATTATGAGTGAAAACAAAGTTTAATATAAATTAATATAATGATGCATACATGCCCATAAGAATTGTGACGCATAATAGACCGATAAAAGTTAGAATTAGATAAATTTGATAAGAAGATTTATTAAGCAATATTCCAAAAGACAATATATATGGAATAATCATCATCATTCCAAGTCTTTCATATTGCCAATTAAGACCAATTATTAAAAATGAAAGGGAGATAAAGCTAAAATAATACAAGCTCAAATTAAATGAGTTGCTTAAAATATTTCTATAGAAGATGGAGAGGCCCACATAAATTAAACTGATGGAAACGAAAGCCCATCTAAAATCACCCCCTATTATTCTAGAGCCTTCCTCGGAAAAGACAAAACCAATTAAACCAAGAGAGATATATGAAGAAATAAGTAAAAATGTTCCGATCAGAAAATTTATTACGACTTTCTTTCTATGTGAGAAGTTGATTGTAAAATTATTCATAACTGCAGAAAAAATAACAATCATAAAAAAAACAAGTCCGGTCTTATGCATAAAGGTAGCCGCAATAGAAAAAATTAACATCCAATAGAAGTTTTTGCGTGAACTTGCAACCAAAGCCATAAAAATAAAAGACATAGCTAAGCCTTGTCTCATAGCATTACTTGTAGACATAATTATTGGCCAAGTGTGAAGAGCAATAATATAAAGTGTTATAAATAAAATTAAAGAGTAGCTTTTCTTAAATTTGATATGTTCTCTTATTAAAAAGCCTGCAGATATAGAAAGGATAAAAGTTACGATATGAACACCGATGTGAGCTCCATTTATAGTTAAAGTTGCTACTCTATAACCAAGTTGATCAAATACCCCTCCCCATGCTATGTTCTGTTTATAGTATGCCTCATAAAAGTCATTTCCATATCCATATAAGCCAGAGCCAATCAACAGAGCAAATAAGGTTGATATGAATAGTATGAAATAAGTAGATAAATAATTGTGGCGACTATTTTTTAACACAACAACTACTGACTCAGCTTATTAACTGCTGATTCAATTGCATCACAAACATAGTCAATATCATCATCATGGATTCCAAGTCCAGATGGGATATAAAAACCATTTTTAGCTATATATTCTGAATTTGGATAAGTTTCATCTTCAAAAAAGCCATTTTTCTTTAAGTATGGTTGAAGGTGCATTGGCCAAAAAAAAGGCCTATTACCAACACCTCTATTAGAAAGGTCCTTTGTGATTTCAGTAAGTGAAAAATTAAGTTCTTTTTTTAATACAATTGAAAATACCCAGTATATATTTTCAGCAAAATCATTACTTTTTAAAGGAAGTTGAAAAATATCGCTAAATTTTGATAATTTTTGCTGATACTTTTCTCCTATTTCTCTTTTCTTTAGAATAAAATCATCTATACATTCCAATTGCGCCAAGCCAACAGCGGCTTGAATATTTGACATTCTAAAATTCCAACCAAGGTCGTCATGTACAAATCTACTTTCAGGCTTAAAACATAAATTTCTGTAATATTTACATTTTTCTGCTAGCTCTTCATCGCTTGTAAGAACCATACCGCCCTCTCCAGTTGTGATATGTTTGTTTGCATAAAAACTGAAAGTGGAAATATCGCCCATAGATCCACACTTCTCTGATTTATAAGTTTGTCCATGCATTTCAGCAGAATCTTCAATTATTTTTATATTCTTTTCTGAAGCAATTTTTCTTATAGGGTTCATATCTACAGGAAGTCCATATATATGAACAACCATTATTGCTTTAGTTTTTGATGATATTTTTTCTATAACATCCTCTGACTTCATGTTGAATGTTATTGGGCAACAATCAACTAAAACAGGTTTTAATCCAAGGCGCACTATTGAAGATATACATGAAATAATTGTAAAGGTAGGTAAAATTATCTCATCTCCTTTTTTCAGTTCGAGAGCAGCAATAGCAAGATCGATTGCCAAAGATCCATTGCAAACAGAAATTCCATAATCTGTGCCAATATATTTAGCAAAATTTTCTTCAAACTCCTTCACGTATGATCCATCTGAGGATACCCACCCAGTATCTATACAATCATTGAGATATTTTTTTTCATTGCCTATAAATAATGGAGTATTCACTGGAACAATTCGCTTACTAGTCATAAATTTTATTTAGGGTCAAATCTTGTTTTATCATCATCGCCAGCATATGGTCCTTGCTTTACTTCAATCATCTCAGCATCTTCTAGCATTTCAAACCCGTGAGCGCCATAGGCAAGCATAATAACATCACCCTTTTTTAGCATATCGCTTTTATAGAAGAATTTATTTTCATCATAAAAGTCTACTCTTACTACTCCAGACTTTATGAAAAGAACTTCAAATGTATAACTAACTTTTCTTTCAACTTTATTGTGCATATGCGGCTTAACTTTATGGCCTTTTTTATGAAACATGTAACCGAGTTGTTGAGGAAAATCATCAGGAGTAAAGAACTCAATGCCTTCAGATTGATGTTCTGCTCTAAGAATTATTGCAAGAATTTCTCCTGAATCATTGAGAATATTTTTAATATATTTCATTTTTATAAATCCATAATAACAGCATATACCAGTTTAGAATCTTTTATCTTTAGTATTTATGAACCATTCATAAACCTCTTTTATGCCAGCTTTTAAATCAGTTTTTGGAACCCAGCCAAGGGATTCTAATTGAGAGTTATCTAATTTTTTTCTTGGTGTTCCATCAGGTTTTGAAGAATCAAAAATAATCTCACCTTTAAAATCTACAACATCCTTTATTATCATGCTCAAATCCATAATTGATAGTTCATCATTTGAACCAACGTTAATTATTTCACCTTTAAATTCTAATAATATAAGCTCGATTGCTTCAGCAAGATCATCGACGTGCAAGAATTCTCTCAGAGGTTTTCCGGACCCCCAAACAGACAATGACGATAAGGACCTCTCTTTTGCTTCATGAGCCTTTCTCATTAATGCTGGCATCACATGGCTTGTCTCTAAATTAAAATTATCATATGGGCCATATAAGTTACTTGGTAAGACTGATATGTATGATCTATCAAACTGCTTATTGTAGGCTTGACACAATTTAACAGCAGTAATCTTTGCAATAGCATACCATTGGTTCGTAGTTTCTAATTTTCCTGATAATAATGAGCTTTCTTTTATTGGTTGTTCTGCAAATTTAGGATAAATACATGAAGAGCCTAAGTTGATAATCTTATCAATATTGTTTTCATGGCATGACTTCATTATATTTTGTGCTATAGATATATTATCTTGCATGAAATCTACAGGATATGTGTCATTAGCATGAATCCCGCCAACAGTTGCTGCAGCTATAATTACAATATCTGGTTTATTTTGTTTTACAAATTTTTCAACATTAATATTGTCTCTTAGATCAAGCTTTGAACTTGAGGCAGTTACTAATTCCAGCTTTTTATGAACACTAAATTTTCTAACAAGAGCTCTCCCAACCATGCCATTATGCCCTGCAATCCATATTTTTTTATTTTCAAAGTATGCTTTATTGCTCATATTAGTAATTCGTCAGTTAGCTCGGTGTCAATTTTGATTTATCTCTAAATAATCTATTTATTATAACCATTGGTATAAATATTAACGTCATTATGAAAAAATTATTTTTTATTGAAATTCCAATCACCCTTAAGATTTCAATCAAGCTTGCAAAGGCATAGTCAAATTTTTTAGAAAATAGATTTAGAAAAACAACCATCAAACCACTTACAAATATATAAGATGAAAGCCTTCCAAGAAATCTTTTATTTACTTCTTTATTATCGTTAAGCACCTTATTGAAATACCAAATTCGTGAAAGCCAATAACCAGATGAAAGGGGTGTTTTTCCGTATAGAATACTCATTGATTCCTCATGAAAACTTAATTGAGATATAGTGGAGTTGCATAAAAATGTTGAATTGCCAAGTCTGTATAAATTAAATAAATATAAAACTAAATCTGGTCCTATATTCTGCTTAATAAAAAGGTCATTTCTAAATTTAGATTCTTTAACAAATGTTCTTACTTCAAGAATCCACTCCCTAAGAACTGAAGTTTTTGAAATTGATGCAATTGGTGAAACTGGCAAAGATGAATACTCAAGATTTTTAAAGTATCCAAAATAATTAAGAACAATCCTTTTTGGATTGATATTAACAAAATTCGGCTTTTTAAAATTATATCTTTCATTTGCATGAAGGTTAGAACCATATCCCATTATGAAGTCTTGATTTTCAAAAAGCATTTTTTCAGCAAGCTCGAAGTAAAAATCAGAGAGTATGTCATCATTGTACATAAAAGTGACATATTCAGTTTCAACTAAATCAATTCCAAGAAAGGCTGTCTCTTGAAAGCCTTTTTCTTTTTCAACCTGAATTAGTTTTACATTGATGTTATTGGAGAATTGAGAAACTAATGTTTCCCATGCACCATCACTACTAAAACCGTCAATTACAATGACTTTTACATTAATTTTTGAAGATTTTTTTGAAATTTCAAGGCAAGAGTCTATTGCTCTAACAACATATTCTTTTCTGTTGTAAGTCGGCAAAACAAAGGTAATATCCAATTGATATTACCTAATTTGATTTCAAATCATGATCAACCATAATTTTTATTAAATCTTCTACTAGTATTTTTGGTTCAAATCCAAAATGCTCTTTAGCCTTTGAATAGTCTGCTACTAATGATAGATTTTTAGCAGGTCTTAATAAATTTGGAGATGATTTAACATATTTTTTTGAATCTAAATTTAAATAGTTAAATGTTTGTTCGACAAAGTCTTCAACTGAAGTTTCAATACCTGTTCCTATTATATAATCGTCAGGCTCGTTCTGTTGCATGATATTCCATGCAGCATCCATATACTCTTTGGCATAACCCCAATCAATTTTTGCTGAAAGATCTCCTAAAACCAATTCATCCTGAAGACCAAGTGAAATTCTTGCTGCAGATTTAGTTATTTTTCTTGTAACGTAATTATCAGTTCTTCTTTCTGATTCATGATTATAAAAAATTGCGCAAGAAACAAACATATCATAATTTTTTCTGTACATCCTGCATGTATGGTAGGCAAAAACCTTTGAGCATGCATAGGGGTTAAGTGGAAAAAAGGGAGTGTTTTCAGTTTGTGGCGTTTCTTCAATATTACCAAACATATTTGAAGTTAAAGGCTGAAAGTATTTTATTTTAGTATTAGTATTTCTTATTATTTCGAGAATCCTTCCAACAGCAGCTCCTGTAACATCATAGTTGTATGACGGTATATTAAAACTTATTCCAGCATGGTCTTGGTCTGCTTCATTATATATTTCATCTGGTTTTGATATATTTATTGCTTGCTGAATTGAAATTGGATCAGCCAAATCTCCATAATGTAATGTCACTTCATCCATGATATGTTTTATATTTTGAAGATTGTCTTTTGCAGTCCTTCTAATTAATCCATGCACCTCGTAATTTTTACTCAGTAAAAGTTCCGCAAGAAAAGATCCATCCTGACCATTTATTCCTAATATAAGTGCTTTTTTCATATTCTTATTACCTTTTCAAATTCTAACCATGGTAAATATTTATCAAAAATTTTTGGTAATTTTTTTACCCACTTAAAGTCAGAACTTTGTTTATCAATTTTAATTTTGGACTTTGAGTCAACAAAAACTAAATAAACAAAACTAATAGAATGGAATTTACCTTTAATTCTTTGTTCTGTTTTTTCAAAAAATTCTTCAAAATGGCCAAGATACTTTATAACTCCTGAATTGATTCCAGCCTCTTCCTTAATTTTTCTCTTTATTGCATTCTTAGAAAGTTCATTCTTGTGAAGTCTTCCACCAACCATCCAAAATTTATTCTTTAATGGATCGTTTT
>MDSV01011160.1_pt1 | contig 28624 bp, 30 predicted proteins | sample 810851 | NCBI WGS metagenome assembly MDSV01 (sample SAMN05326640, study PRJNA326480) | marine metagenome | isolation source: seawater | place: Atlantic Ocean: North East | collected 2012 | reverse complement strand
TGAAGATATTTTATAATGAAAAAATCAAAAAGAATTAAAAAAAGTAATTCTTGGAAAATAAAACAACATAGAGATCAATTTTTTAAAAAATCTAAAACTTTAGGCTATCGTTCCAGAGCATCATTTAAATTAATTGAGCTAAATCAAAAATATAAATTTATCAATAAAAAGACTAATTTACTAGATTTAGGAAGTTGCCCAGGGGGATGGAGTCAAGTAGCTAGACAAAACATAACTACTGGAAAAATATTATCCATAGATATTAAAGAAATGGAACCAATAAAAAATGTAAAATTCTTAAAGGGAGATATATTGGAAAAAAAAACTAAAATGGAAGTCCTTAAATATTTTAATTCTAATTTAGACGTAATAATTTCTGATATGGCTGCAGACACTACTGGAAATAAATCTTTGGATTCGATTAGAACAAACGAATTATGTGCCGATGTAATAAATTTCTCAAAAGAGACTCTTAAACCTAAAGGTGTATTAGTTTCTAAAATATTTATGGGAGAAGATTTCATAGAAGTAAAAAACTTAGCTAAATCAGTATTTTATAAGGTAAATTTCTTTAAACCAAAATCCAGCAGAAAAGAGTCAAAAGAAACTTATTTACACTGTGAAATTTTAAAGTCTTTATAATTTTCAATAATTGTATATAAGTTTATATGGATACAATTAAAGAAGCACTTACCTTTGATGATGTTTTATTGTTACCAAGATACTCTAGTGTTTTACCCACAAAAACAAATATTTTTTTACAACTAACAAAAAAAATTAAACTTAAAGTTCCTTTTTTAACTTCGGCTATGGATACAGTAACAGAGTCTAAGATGGCAATCGCTATCGCTAAAGAGGGTGGGATAGGAATTATTCATCGAAACCTTAATATAATAAAACAATCATTAGAAGTAAAAAAGGTTAAAAATAAAAAATTATTTGTTGGGGCGGCAATTGGAACTAGTGAAGAAGATTTTGACAGAGCAAGATCGCTTGTATTTAATGGTGTTGATTTAATTGTTATAGATACGGCACATGGACATAGTGAAAAAGTTTTGAGGACATTATCAAAAATAAAAAAAATTATTAAAGAGGTTCCTATATGTGTAGGAAATATAGCTACTGGAGAAGCTGCTAAAAAATTGTACAACTATGGTGCAGACATTATTAAAGTTGGAATTGGCCCAGGGTCTATTTGCACTACCAGAATGGTGGCAGGTATCGGTGTACCTCAAATATCAGCTATAATGGAGGTAAAAAAAGCACTTAATAAAAAAAAAATTAAAATAATTTCTGATGGAGGAATCAAGTTTTCTGGGGATATTGCAAAAGCCTTAGCAGCTGGAGCTGATGCTATAATGATGGGTTCAATTTTTGCTGGAACTGATGAAAGTCCTGGTAAGAAATTTAATTTTAACGGTAAGATTTATAAAAATTATAGAGGCATGGGATCAATTGGAGCGATGTCAGCCGGCTCAGCTAATAGATATTTTCAAAGAAATTTTAAAGATAGATCAAAATTTGTACCCGAGGGAGTTGAAGGTAGAGTAGAATATAAAGGTAAAGTTTCAAAGATAATTTATCAACTTCAAGGTGGTTTGAGATCTTCAATGGGATATATTGGTGCAAAAAATTTAAAAGAAATAAACAAAAAAGCTAAATTTGTTAAAATTACAAAAGCAGGATTTTACGAGAGTATGGTCCATAGTGTTGAAATGACCCAAAAAACAACTAACTATAAATTGTAATGAAAAATTTATTTATTATTTCTCTTCTATTTTTTTTGTATCAAAGTAACTTATTTGCAAAATCAAAATATTTTCAAGAAGGGGTCGATTTATTTAATAAAAATGATTTTGAAAATGCAAAAATTAAATTTGAACAAGATATAGTTTTTAATCCAAAAAGCGAACTTTCATATTTATATTTATCAAAAATATTTAAAAAATTAGATAATCGAAATTTAGAGGAGCAAAATCTTAATACTGTTGTCTTATTAAATCCAAAAAATGAAGAGGCAATTTATAATCTTGCAAAGTTAAAGCTATCATCATCTGATTATCAAAAAAGTATTGAATTAAACAAGGTATTAAAATCAATATGTAAGAACTACTGCAATCAAAGTGATAAATTAAAAGTTGAAATTGAAAATTTATCAAAAAAATAAATGTTGCTTCATCCCAATAAAGAAAAAGTTTTAATTATTGATTTTGGCTCACAATTAACAAAATTAATTGCAAGAAGAGTAAGAGAATTAGGAGTTTATTCGGAAATAATTACCCCTAAAAATCTAAATAAAATTAAAAAATTTGAAAATGTTAAAGGTTTCATTCTCTCTGGAGGACCATCAACTGTTACAGGAAAAAATTTTGACACTATATCAAAGGAAATATTTGAAAAAAAAATTCCAATATTAGGAATATGTTATGGATTGCAATTAATCGCAAAATTACTGGGTGGTAAAATCAAGCCTTCAAAAAAAAGGAGAGAGTTTGGGCGAGCTTTTTTATTTAAAAAAAAAAATTCTCCTCTTATTAAAGGGTATTTAAATACAAAAAAAAATGTTTGGATGAGTCATCAAGATGCAGTAGTTAAGTTACCTAAAAATTTTAGACTAATCGCATCTACAAAAGATTCTAAATATACTATCATAGAAAATTCTAAAAATAAAATTTACGGGGTTCAATTCCATCCAGAGGTAACACATACAGATAACGGAAAAAAATTATTAAGAAATTTTATTTTTTTGATTTGTAAAATTAAAACTAAATGGAGTATTGAATCTCAAAAAAAAAGATTAATAGAAGAAATTAAAAATACAGTAAAAAATAACAAAGTTATTTGTGCATTATCTGGGGGCGTAGATAGCAGTGTGGTAGCTCTTTTAGTAAATAAAGCAATTAAAAAAAAACTTGTGTGTATTATGGTTGACACAGGTTTAATGAGAAAAAATGAATTTAAGTATACTTATAAAATATTTAAGAAAAAATATAAACTAAACGTGAAATTGGTTGATGCATCAAGACTTTTTTTGTCAAAACTAAAAAATACCTCTGCTCCAGAAAAAAAAAGAAAAATTATTGGAAATTTGTTTATTAAAGTTTTTGAAAAGGAGTCAAAAAAATATAAAAATTTAAAATATTTAGCTCAAGGTACACTTTATCCTGATATTATTGAAAGCAGATCATCAACTGGTAGCAAAACATCAAAAATAAAATCTCACCATAATGTTGGTGGGCTACCTAAAAAAATGAATTTAAAATTAATCGAACCTTTGAAAGAATTCTTTAAAGATGAGGTTAGAATACTAGGAAAATCCTTAGGATTAGTAGACGACATAAACTTTAAGCATCCTTTCCCTGGACCAGGTTTAGGAATTAGAATTTTAGGTAAAATTACTCATCAAAAAATTAAAATACTTCAAGAAGCTGATGATATTTTTATTAAAGAATTAATTGATAAAGGACTTTATAATAAAATTTGGCAGGCCTATGCAGCGTTGCTACCGATAAAAACAGTCGGTGTAATGGGAGATTCTAGAACTTACGAAAATATTTGTTTATTAAGGGCCGTAACCTCTGAAGATGGAATGACTGCAGATTATTTTAGTTTGCCTAAATTTTTTTTAGATAATATAGCTAATAAGATTATTAATAATGTAAAAGGAATTAATAGGGTTGTATATGATATCACGTCTAAACCACCAAGCACCATTGAATTAGAATAATGAATGAAAAAATCAAAAAAATTTTAATTAAAAAAAACAAAAAAAAAATTGTCTGTTTAACAGCTTACTCAAAGAGTATTGCAAAAATTTTAGATAAGCATGTAGATATTATTTTAGTAGGAGACTCTATGGCAAGTGTTTTATATGGACAAAAAAATACGCACCAAATATCTATGGAAAACATCATTCAGCACACATTAAGTGTAAAAAAAGGTATTACAAAATGTCTATTGGTAGCAGACATGCCTAAGGATAGTTATAAAAATAAAAAACAAGCAGAAAAAAATGCAAAGCTTTTATTAAAAAAGACAGGATGTGATGCTGTAAAATTAGAGAGCAACGCTAAAAATTACAAAATTTTTGAAACTCTGGTAAAAAAAAATATTCCAGTAATGGGCCATATCGGATATACACCACAATTCAAAAAAAAGTTTAAGATTCATGGGCAGACGATTTCGGAGATTACAAGACTTTTAAAAGAAGCTAAATTAATTGAAAAAACAGGGGCATTTTCTATTGTGTTGGAATGTTTGTCACCAGCATCTGCAAAAGTAATAACAAACCAATTAAAGATACCTACCATAGGAATAGGTTCATCCTTAAATTGTGATGGTCAGATATTGGTTACAGATGATATGTTAGGTCTAAGTGGTTTTTATCCAAAATTCGTTAAAAAGTTCGCTAACTTGGATAGAATAATTGAAAAAGCTGTAAAAAAATATACTAGAGAGGTAAAATTTAAAAAATTTCCAAAAACAAATAATTTTTTACATGGAACAAAGTTTAGAAAATAAACCAATATTTAAAAATAGATTAATTAATTTTTATAATTTGAATAAATTAAAAATTATTAGTTTTATAATTATTTTAGTAATAGTTATGATTTCATTTATATTTGTAAAGCATTATAATGAAAAAAATAATATTCTAATTGCTGAAAAATATATTGAAGCAGGGTTGAGTCTGAGATCAGAAAATAGAGAAGAAGCTAAAAAAATTTATCAAGAAATCATTTTGAGTAAGAATAAATTTTATTCAATATTGGCTTTAAATAATATAATTGAAAAAAACCTGATTGCTGATAAAGAAAAAATTTTAGAGTATTTTAATATTTTAGAAAAATCTGCTTTTTCTAAAAATCAAAAAGACCTTATAATTTTAAAAAAAGCTCTATATTTAATTAAACACTCTGATGTTCAAATGGGTGAAAATTTACTTCAAGAATTGATTGATAAAGACTCACACATAAGAAAATTGGCAGAAGATTTACTTATTAATTAAATTAATGAATTTATTTTACGTCTTAATAATTTTATTAATTTTTACTAATTGCTCGTTTGATAATAAAACAGGCATTTGGAAATCTGATAGCGATAGCAAAATAAAGCAAGATGAATTTTCTGAATTTAAAGATCTTTCTGTAGCCAATAATAGTTTTGATAAAATCATACCTATAAATAAAAATTATGAATTTAAAAAATTTAACATAATAAATTCAAAAAATTGGACAGATGAATATTTTAATGCGTCAAACAGTTTTGGCAATTTTGAATATGTAGGTTTTAATAAAGTATCATTCAAAAGTTCTAAAATAAGTAGAAATGAATTAAATAAAACTTTTTTATTAGAAAATAATAATATTATTACAAGTGATAAAAAAGGCAATCTTATAGTTTATTCAATTGAAAAAAAAAATATAATTATAAAATTTAACTTCTATAAAAAACAATTTAAAAGGAAAAATAAAAATTTAAATTTAATAGTTGAAAATAATATAATTTATGTATCAGATAATTTTGGATATATTTACGCTTACAACTATCAAAAAAAAAATTTATTATGGGCCAAAAATTATAAGGTGCCTTTTAGGTCTAATTTAAAAATTTTTGGAAATAAATTAATAGGGGTTGATCAAAAAAATAATCTTTTTTATTTTAATAAATTAAATGGTGATATTTTAACCTCAATTCCTACTGAAGAAGTTACACTTACAAATAATTTTTACAATAATATAGCCTTAAGTAAACAGGATACATTTTTAATTAATACATATGGAACAGTTTACTCAATTAATTCAGATACCATGCAATTGAATTGGTTTTTAAATCTGAATGACTCATCAAGTAATAATGCAGGTAATATTTTTGATGGGTCTGAAATATCTTATGATAATAAAAAATTATTTATTACTTCAAATAACTTTACGTATGTAATAAATGCAAATAATGGATCCATCATTTATAAAGTTAATTTTTCATCATTCATAAAGCCATTAATAATTGGTGAATACTTATTTACAATTAGTAAAGACAATTTACTTATTAGTTTTAATTTAAATAACGGAAAAATTATTTATTCATCCGACCTCAATCAACTTATAGCTAATTATTTACAAACAAAAAAAAAACAAGTTAAATTAAAATCTCTAATGGTAATTAATAATAAATTATTTGTCTTCTTAAAAAATTCTTACTCTCTGCAAGTTAGTTTTAATGGAGAAATTGAAAAAATAAATAAACTTCCGATTAAAAAGATATCCTACCCAATATTTTCAAAAGGTTTAATGATATATTTAAGCAATAAAAATAAAATTATTATTATTGACTAACTTATTGATTTGTTACTAAGCAGAGATAATTGCTGAATATTGAGACCTTGCAAATTATCCGAGGGTTTTATTGGATAGTCTCCGGTAAAATAATGGTCACTAAATTGCGGGTAATTATTATTTCTTTCTTGTCCTAAAAGCCCCTTGTATAAACCATCCAAAGATAGAAATTTTAAACTTTTTGCTTGAATATATTTGCACATTTCCTCATTATTTTTTTTATATGCCAACAGTTCTTCTTTAGTCGGCATATCAACTCCATAAAAATCAGGGTATTTAATTTCTGGGCAAGCTATTCTGACGTGTACTTCTTTTGCGCCACTTTCATACAACATCTTGACAATCTTGAAGCAAGTCGTCCCCCTTACAAGAGAGTCATCTATTAAAATAATAATTTTGTTTTTGACTATTGTTTTTGTTGAACTAAGTTTTAATTTTACTCCCAGACTTCTAATGCTTTGAGTTGGCTCAATAAATGTTCTACCAACATAATGATTTCTAATTAAGCCTAACTCAAATTTTGTGTTAGATTTTTCCGCATACCCAAGAGCTGCTGGGACGCCAGAGTCAGGCACCGGAACAACTAAATCTGCTTTTAAATTTGTCTCTTTAGCTAGTTCATGTCCAAGATTTTTTCTGTACTCATAAGCACACTTATTATTAATTAAACTATCTGGCCTTGCAAAATATATATATTCGAAAACACAAGGTTTAGCTTTTTGTCTAGGAAAGGGTTTAAAAGATTTAATTTCATCTTTTTCGATAACTACAATTTCACCATTTTCTACTTCTCTTATAAATGATGCTCCAACAATATCTAACGCACAAGTTTCCGAAGCAAATATATAAGAGTTTTTTAATTTACCAATAACTAAAGGGCGAATTCCCAATGGATCTCTTACGCCCACAAGTTTTTTATTTGTCATAAAAACTAAAGCGTATCCACCTTTTATTAAAAATAAAGTTTCAACTAATTTATCAACAAACTTTTCCCTTTTTGATTTTGCTATAAGTTGAACAATGGTCTCAGTATCACTTGTAGTTCTAAAAATTGCACCGTCTTTTACGAGAGACTCTCTTAATAGTAATGCATTTGTTAAATTACCGTTATGAGCAACACTTAATCCCCCCATATGAAGATCTGCGAAAAAAGGTTGTATATTTCTTAATGAAGTTTCACCAGTAGTAGAATATCTATTGTGACCTATCGCAAATTTTCCAGGTAAATTTTTAATCGTTTCTGAATCAGTGAAATGATCTCCGACTAAACCTTGTCTTTTCTCTGAATGATAGTTTTTTCCATCAAAGGAAACAATTCCACATCCTTCTTGTCCTCTATGTTGCAAAGCGTGTAAACCTAGAGCTACCAAAGCGGATGCATCTTCGTGATTTGATATACCAAAAATACCACATTCTTCTCGTAATTTATCTTGATCAAATTTTTTCAATTTTTTCTTTTGTATCAATAAAGTCTTCACTTGAAGGAAATTCTTTTATCAATACTTCACTACCTTTACTTATTATATTAAATGAAATTGCATCCTCTGCTGATATACCCCAATTTTGATAGGGATAAAACCAATTAAAAATAGAAAATAAACATACACCCACAATGTACCCTTTAAAAAAGCCAAATAAAAATCCAAATATTTTGTCAATTGAACCAACTCCTGTCCATGTCACAGCTTTACTGAGAGTTTTTCCGATTAAAATTATTATAAATAAGGTAAAAATAAAAATCGCTATACCAAGTCCTAAGTTGTTAATAAACTCAGATTCAATATAATCACCTACAATAGGTTGTAATTTTGGAACTAAAATAATTGTTATTATAGTTGAAAGTACCCACTTCATGAAAGATATTAAGCTTAAAGAAAAACCTTTTAAAAAACACTGCACTACATTGTATGTAAGAACTGCAGAGAAAAAAATATCTAATATATTTATATTATCAAAAAAATTTTTAAAAAAATCTGTCATTAGTGTAATTAACCTACTTCTTCACCAAAAGGTTTGTATGAAAGAATTAACTTTGGCAATAAAGTTAATACTGAAATCATTGCTAATAACATTGCAATACCAGTAAAAACACCAAAGTAAATGGTTGGAATAAAATTAGATAAAACTAAAATTGAAAAACCAAAGACTATTGTGATAGAAGTATTTAAAATTGCCACTCCAACAGTACTATGACACCTATCCAAAGTCTGATTGTAATTTTTAATTTTATTAAATTCTTCTTTGAATCTGTAGATATAATGAATGCTATTATCTACGGCAATACCAATCGTAATAGCTGCTATAGTTATAGTCATCATATCTAAAGGAATGCTAAGAAGACCAATTATTCCAAGGATAAAAAAGGCCGCCAAAAAGTTAGGAACTACACCTATTAAAGCAAGCGCAGTATTTCTAAATAATATTAAAAACATTAAAAATATTCCTAAAATAACAATACCTAATGTTAAGATTTGTGACTTAAATAAACTTTGTAATAAATTGTTAAATAAAATCAGAACACCTGCTAATTTATATTCTTCTTTTTCAAAACCTAATTTAGTATTTAACTCAGTGTTTATTTTTTTAATTAAATCATCTCTTCTCAAGTCTTTTAGTGAGTCTTTTATTCTGACGCTAATTCTAGCCTCGTCTTTTTCAACAGATATATAGGGAGATACTATCTCTTTTTTAATTTCCGCGGGAATTTTACTATATAAAACTGCTATTTCTAGACTTTGTAACTCCTTGTTGTTTAAATCTTCAGCTACTCTCAAAATAGATCCAAAAGATAAAACTTTTCCAATTTCTGGTAAAGAATCTAAATAATCATGTACTTTGATAATTTTATCCATTTTATCTCTTGTAAACCAATATTTAGATTTATCTTCATCATTACTTTCATTTTCTTCCTCCCATTCATCAAACTCATCATCCTCACTATTATTTTTTTTTGAATTAGATGGGAATTTCAAAATAATATTTAAAGGTGTAGTACCACCTAACTCATCATCAATTTTTTTCATTCCTTTGTAAATCTCAGTATCTTTATTAAAATAGTTTATAAAGCTGTTCTCAACTTCTAGCTTAAATATACCAATGATACTAAAGACAATTATTATAAAAGTTGAACCAAAAATTAAAATTTCATTATTTTTTGCAAAAGAGCCCAAAGCAGATGTAATAATAGATTTTTCAGTATCTTTAAGACCAATCTCATTATCTTCAGCAAGTAGACTAATTAATGATGGCAATAATAAAAAAGTCACTAATAACGAAACCAGTAATCCCAAAGTCATCATCCAACCAAAATCTATTATTGGTTTAATTCCACTGAAGACTAAAGATAAAAAGGCGCATATAGTTGTTAAAACAGTATAAAGTATTGGCAGCATCATTTTTTTACTTGATTCAAAAATAACCTCACTTTTTGATAGTTGCGGAAATTCTTTTTTTAATTGTAAAAACCTAACTGTTAAATGAATATTCATTGCCATATTTAAAATAAGCATCAACGCAATAAAGTTTGAAGATATTACTGTGACTTTCCACCCAATTAATCCCAATAAACCAATCATTATTATTACTGATGTTGCACATCCTAGTAATGGCATGATGACCCATTTCAAATTTCTAAAAATGAACCACAGAGTAAGGATAATAAAAATGAATACACCTAAACCAAATACAGCTATATCATTTTTTATGTAACTCATCATGTCATCAGCAATCATTGGAATACCTCCTAAATGAATTTTTGCATTTTCCCCATACTTGCTAATTACATCTCTAATCTCGGTTATATTTTGATGATTCCGTAAATTATATAAATTTTTATAATCTTCATATTCTGTTAAAAATTTTTTATAATTTTTTTTTTCTTCTTTTGAAAGCCCTGTACTATTAGATTGGTTAAAATAATTATCTTTTATTTTAATATATTCGGCTAATCTTTCGTCCTTTTTAAGATAAATTACTATACCAGAAGTTTTTCCGTCTTCGCTAATGACATAATTTTTGTAAATTGGACTATTCAAAATTTCGTTAAATCCTCTTTCTCTATCAATTTCAGGATAAGCTAGAGTTTTATAATTTTTGAGTCTTTCCATTAAACCTTCATCTGTGCTTTTTAGTAGAGGAACATCAATGACAGTAATAACACTATCTACCCAAGTCAGTTTTTCAATTTTTGATTTAAGCAATTGAAGATTAAGAATTGTTTCTTTTTCAGTAAATTTTGAAACAGGAGTGTATGTTAAAACTAAAAAATCTTTTGAACCATAAGTTTGATTCACCTCTCTTAAATATTTAAGATCTGGATCTCCTTCAAGTAGAAGTGCATCTGATGATGCATCTAAATTAAAATTTTTAGACTGATAAAGTGAAAAAATAATTATAGATATTAAAAAAAAAAGAGTAATTTTTGAGAAATTTGTTACTATATTTTTATAAATACTACCAAACATGAGAATATTTCAGATATATCTTAAATTTTTTATAACTAAAGAAAAAATTAAGCTTAATTTTTACTCAAATCTTTGAATTTTGTATAAATTCCCTCAAATTCAACTTTGACGGTGCCGGTAGGCCCATGCCTTTGTTTTCCTAAAATTATATCTGCTAAACCATTCACATCATTCATTTTTGATTGCCACTCTGCATGTTCTATTGATCCTAATTTCGGCTGCTTTCGTTCTAGGTAATAAGCCTCCCTGTAAACAAACATAACTACATCGGCGTCTTGCTCTATTGAGCCTGATTCTCTTAAATCTGCTAGTTGGGGCTGTTTATCATCTCTCTGCTCAACTGCTCTTGATAACTGAGATAATGCAAGCACAGGAACAGACAACTCTTTTGCCAATGCTTTTAAACCTTGAGTAATTTCTGAGATTTCTTGAACTCTACCATCATTTCTATTAGTGCTTGACCTCATTAATTGAATGTAATCAACTACTATTAAGCTTAATCCAAATAATCTTTTAATTCTTCTAGCCCTATTACTTAATGTAGCAATTGTGATCGCAGGTGTTTCGTCTATATATAAAGGTAAATTATATATATTACGTGAGGTTTCAATGTATCTATTTATTTCTTCTTCTGTAACTTTTCCTCTTCTAATATCATCTGACTTAATTCTTGCTTGTTCTGAAAGTATTCTTGTAGATAATTGTTCTGAGGACATCTCTAAAGAAAAAAAAGCAATTGAAGACTTCTCTTGTCTTTTTTGAATATGTTGTGCGGCGTTGTAAGCAATATTTGTAGCTAGCGCTGTTTTACCCATTGATGGTCTTCCAGCTAAAATAACCAAGTCTGATTTGTGTAGCCCACCCAATTTTTCATCTAATTCTGTCAAGCCTGTGGGCACCCCAACTATACCCTGATCATTCTGCATTGCTAAAGTAGCCATCTCAATAGTTTGATCTAAAGCTTGATTAAATTTTAAAAAAGACTGAGAGAAACTTCCTCTCTCAGCTAAATCAAAAAGTGATTTTTCTGTATTTTCAATTATATTTTCAGCGTTTTGTTCTTGGGAATTAGCATTTAAAGTATCATTCGATAATTTATCAGAAATTTGAACTAGTTCTCTTCTTAGATACATTTCATGAATAATTTTAGCATAATCAATAGACTGCTTTACAGATCCAGAAAATCTAGTAAGTTTTACTAAATATTCTGTGCCTCCAACCTCAGAAAGCATATTGTCCTTCTCAAAAAAATTTTTTAAAGTTATTGGATTAGCAATCATTCCTTTATTGTTTAAGTTTTCAATAACTTCATAAATTTTTACATGGGCAGGGTCATAAAAAATGTTCGCATTAACTAAAGTAGAAACTTCATCGATTATATCATTATTTACTAATATGGACCCCAAAAGAGCTTGCTCGGCTTCTAAATTAGCTGGTTGTTTATTATCTAGTGTATTTTGAACTGATTTAATTTCTTTCACTGATCAATATTATGTAGAATAACCAGACCAATAAAGCCTAAAGTTACACACTTTTTTTTTACTCTGTGGAAAAGTTACTTAGCTTCTACTTTGTTAATCTTAATTGATATATTTGCTTTTACTTCAGAGTGAAGATTAATTTCAGCTTTAAATAAACCAATTTTATTAAGGTCTTCTTTTAGAATTATCTGAGAAGGCGTTACTTCGGCCTTAGAAATTTCTTTTATGATGGCTGAGATTTCTTTCGGTTTAATCGAACCATACAGTTCTCCGTTTTCTTTACTTTCTTTATTAAAGGAATATGTTTTGTTATTGACTAGTTTTGCAATTTCTTTGAATTTACTTTTGATTTCATTATTTTTTTTATTTAATTCATCTTTTTTTTTATTTACAAAATCCTGATTCTCTTTATTAAATCTTAAAGCTTTTCCCTGCTTCAAAAGAAAATTTCTACCATATCCATTTTTAACAGTTACTTTATCTCCAATGCTGCCAAGATTGATAATATTTTCTAATAAAATAATTTCCATTTATAAAAGTCCTAAAATTTTAGCTTTTTTAATTTCCTTAGTTAACTTCTTTTGTTTACCAAATGATACTGATGATATTTTAGATGAGATAATTTTACCATTATCTGACATGTATTTTTTTAAAACGCTTACGTTTTTGTAGTCAATAATTGGAGCATTTTTGATTGAAAAGGGACATTTTTTAGAAAACTTTCCGTCATTTTTTTGGAACAAACTTAATTTATTCAATGAATTAGAACTCCTTTTTTGAAATTTTTTATTTTTCCTTTTCATCTTTATTTATCCTTCTTAAAAAATTCGTTTTTAGTATCTAGTTTTTTATATTTAACAATTAGATGTCTAATAACAGAGCCATCAATCTTAATTTTTTTTTTTATCTCGTTAATGGTTTTGCTATTCCCCTCAAATTTGTAGTGTATATAGAAACCTTTCTTATAATTTTTAATTTTATTGGCTAGATTTAGTAATCCCCATTCCTCAATTTTAACAACCTTTCCAGATGAATTTGCTATTATCTCGTTATATTTTTCTTTGATTGATTTTATATCTTTTTCAGCTAAATCTTGCCTAGCAATAATAGTATTTTCGTAAAAAGCCATAATTTGTCTTGTTAATTAAATTACATTAGTTATTTAAAGTGATGTTTTATACTATAATAATTGATTATAGCAATACTAATAATTGTTAAATAAACTTGTAAAATGAACGCTATATTATTTCCAGGGCAAGGTTCTCAGATTGTTGGCATGGGTTTAGAATTTTATAAAAATTTTTCAATAGTGAAAAAAATTTTTAATCGAGCTGATGAAAAATTAGGCTTTCCAATTTCAAAAATAATTCTTGAGGGACCAGAAAATGAACTGCAGCTAACTAAAAATACTCAGCCTGCAATATTAACAGTAAGTTATTCAATATTTAAAGTTTTAAAAGATGAATTTAACTTTAATTTGGAAAACTTTAAATATTTTGCCGGCCATTCACTAGGAGAATACAGTGCCTTAGTTTGTTCCGAGTCTTTAAATTTTAGCGATGCTGTATATTTACTTCACGAAAGAGGTAAAGCAATGCAAGAAGCTGTACCAGTAGGTAAAGGGAGCATGATTGCGGTGCTGGGAATGAAATTTAATGAAATTAAAGTTCTTCTGAAGCAAAATAAAAATGGTATTTGTGAGGTAGCAAATGATAATGCTGAGGGTCAAGTAATTGTGAGTGGAAATAAAGAAAGTGTAGCCTCATTTCAAATTTTATTAAAGGAAAAAAAAATAAAATCAATTCCATTAAAAGTGAGCGCACCCTTCCATTGTTCACTTATGAAACCTGCTGCAAAAAATATGGAAAATAAAATTAATAATACTAAATTTGAAAAACCCTTATTTGAAATTGTAAACAACGTGACCGCAAACCCAGAAGTGAATTCGATTAATTTAAAAAGATTATTAATTGAGCAAATATTTTCAACAGTGAGGTGGCGAGAAAGTTTAATAAATATGCATGAAAAAGGTATTAAAAACTTCTTAGAAATAGGACCTGGAAAAGTTCTTTCAGGGATGGCAAAAAGAACATTAAAAGATGTAAATTGCTTTTCAATTAATACAATTGCTGATATGAAATTTTTTGTAGATGAATTTAAAAAATAAAAAAATTTTAATTACTGGAGCTACAGGTGGTATTGGAAATTCTCTTGTCAAAAAGTTTTATGATTTTGAGACAAATATAATAGCAACAGGAACTAATGAAGCAAAACTTAATAATTTAAAAGAAAATTATCCAAACATAAAAATTAAAAAATTTAAATTAGATGAACATAACAAAATCGAAAATTTTATTGAGGATATTTATAAAGAGTTAGATGGCTTAGACGTTTTAGTAAATAATGCAGGAATAACCTTAGACAATCTTTCTATAAGACTTACTGAAGAAAATTGGAAAAAAGTATTAGATGTAAATTTAACATCAACTTTTTTAATGTGTAAATATTCCATAAAAAAAATGTTAAAAAAAAAATATGGAAAAATTATCAATATTACTTCAATTGTAGGACATACTGGAAACTTAGGGCAGGCTAATTACGCTGCCTCTAAAGCTGGTATAGTTGCATTTTCAAAAAGTCTTGCAATTGAGTATGCTAGAAAGAATATTAATATTAATTGTGTTTCGCCAGGCTTTATTAAGACAGAAATGACAGATAAGATTAGTGAGGAATTTAAAAAAACATTAATAAATAAAATTCCTTCTGGAGATCTTGGAACTGGAGAAGATGTTTCGAACTGTGTAGCTTTTCTAGCTTCTGAGATGGCTGACTATATAAATGGAGAAACTATTCATGTGAATGGAGGAATGTATATGGCTTGACAATTCTTATTATTAATCTAATAAGAAAAACAAACATATAGGAAAGGATTTCATGTCTGAAGATATAAAAGGTAAAATAAAAAAAATAGTTGCAGATCACCTAGGTATAGATGAAGAGAAAGTCACTGAAGAAGCAAGCTTTATCGATGACTTGGGAGCTGACAGCTTAGATACAGTTGAATTAGTAATGGCATTCGAAGAGGAATTTGGTTCGGAGATTTCCGATAGTGAAGCGGAAAAAATTCTCACAGTCGGGGACGCTATTAAATTTATAGAGAGCAAATCTAGTTGATCTAAAAAATCAATATGCTACATGATGGAGAAAATATCATGGTTATATTGTCCTCTCCATCTGGAGTAGGCAAAACAACTCTTACAAAGAAAATCTGTCAAAAATTTCTTAACTTTAAAATTTCTGTCTCCCACACAACTAGATTACCAAGATCAAATGAAGTCAATGGCGTTGATTATCATTTTATAACTAACGACGAGTTCAAAAAATTAATTAAAGGTGACCAATTTTACGAACATGCAAAGATTTTTGACAATTTTTATGGGACATTAAAAAAAAATGTAGATGATACAATTAAAAAAAATGATTTAATATTTGATATTGATTGGCAAGGAACAAAACAGCTTTCACAATCAAAAAATTTAAATTTAATTAAAATTTTTTTAATAACAGAAAATAAAAAAGAATTAAAAAAAAGATTAATTAGCAGAAATCAAAACACACCAAAAGAACTCGAAAAAAGATTAAGCTCATTTGAAGAGGATATAAAGCATTGGAATGATTATGATTATATATTAATTAATAAAAACTTAAATGTTTGTTTTAATCAGCTTAAAGAAATAATACTCAATCACAAGACTTTTAATTTTCATAAAGCTTTGTAATTTTATAAAATAAATCTGGTTTTAAATCAGTTGGTCTAAGATTTAAATCTAATCCTGATATTTTTTTTATTTTTTTTGTATTAATTATTTTTTTAATATTCTTATTAATCATTTTTCGCTTATTTGAAAAGATAATGTTCGTAATTTTTTCTAAATTTTCAATATTTCTTATTTTGACCCCAGCTTTTTTTATTGGTTGAAAATGAATAACCTGTGAAGTAACTTTAGGTTTAGGAAAAAAACAATTACGAGAAACTAAAAAACTATTTATAATTTTAAGCCTGTAATTTGTGATGATAGAAAGCCTACCATAAAAGGGGCTCAAATATTTGCCAATAATTTTGTCACCTAGTTCTTTTTGAAACATAAATATCAAATCTTTAAACTTTGGTGGCCAATTCTTAAATTTAAGAATTTTAACCAAAATTTGTGAAGATACATTGTAAGGTAAGTTTCCTATTATTAATGAATTTTTTTTTAACACTGACTCTAAATTAAATTTTAAAATATCATTGTTGACTATTTTTACTAATTTATTTTCTAAATAATCTTTTTTTAAATTATTTGCTAAAAAATTATCTTTTTCAATTAAGATTAAAGATTTTGGCTTTCTTTTTAAAATTTCTTTAGTCAGGGCTCCCTCTCCAGGGCCTATTTCTACGATATCTCGATTTTTAATTACCGAACTATTTATAATCTTATTAATTATATTTTTATCAATTAAAAAGTTCTGTCCTAAAGATTTTTTAAGAAATTTCATGAACTAAGCTTATTAAAAAAATTTAAACATTCTAAAAAACTTGAGTTATCTGCTTTATTTTTTCCTATTAAGTTTGATGCAACACCATGATCAGGGGATGCTCTTAAGTACTTTAATCCTAAAGTAATGTTAATCGCTTTGAATTTAAATAATGTTTTAAAAGGAGTTAACACTTGATCATGATACATTCCAATAATTACATCATAATTTTTATATTCATTAATGAATGTAGTGTCAGCAACTAGAGGGCCGGATATATTAATCTTAGCTTTTTTTAAAAGAGAAATAGAAGGTATTATTTCTTTAATTTCATGGGAGTCTTTTCTTAATTCTGCATTATGTGGATTTAAACCAAGGACACCTATTTTGGGCTTTTTTTTATAATTTTTGGTAAACCATTCATTTATCACTTTTACTTTTCTTATAATTAAATCTTTTTTTATATTTTTATGAACATCCTTTAAATCAATGTGAGTTGTTATTGGTGAAACAGCAAGTTTGTTATTTTTAATTAACATAACCTCTTCTTTGTTTTTTAAGTTATTTTTTTTTGCAAGAAAATCAGTAACACCATAATTTTTTTTAATTAAAAGTTTTTTATTAATAGGGCAATTAATTATTCCTAATACATCTTTCTTTAAAGCTAATTCGTGGCCAATATTCAAACAATTAATGGTGAACTTAGAGGCGTTTAATGTAGAAACATTAAAAGGATCTTTGAATTTTAATCTTACATCAATTATTTTTAATGAATTATCTTTTAAATTTTCCTTGATATTTTTAACTTTTTTTAAGGAACAAGCATAACCAAGTCTTTTAAACTGATTTTTCAAAAGATCATAATTTGAAATAAAATAAATATTTTTTTTTAATCTATTGCTAATATTTTTCCAGCTTTTGAAAATTATTTCAGAATTTATGCTATTTGGATCCCCAGAAATTACGATTATTTTTTTTCTCATTTTATATATTCTACTAAACTGTTGTTTTTTATTTTAGATAAGTGACTTAAAGAATATAAATTAAATAATTGATTTTTTTTTTGGTTAATTAAATTTTGTCTTAAATCAAATTTATTTTTATCAGAAACTTTTACTGATCTTTTATCGACTAGCTTAAGAATTAATATAGAATTATTTTTAATAATAGGCTTACTTATATCTCCAATATTAAGCTTTCCAACCTCTGCAAGTATATCTTTTGATAAAGATTTGGAATTAACCCATCCTATATTACCTCCATCTTGTGAAGTTGTAGACACACTAAAATTATTGGCCACATCTTCAAATTCTTCTTGTTCTAATAAATTTAAAATATTCTCTATATTTTTTTTATTTTCAATGCTGTTATTAGTTAATAATTCAATTTCTGATAAATTATATTCATCAACTTTTAAATTATTTAAGGTTATATCTTTTATTTCATTTTCTAAATTTTCTTCATTAATTTGAATTTTATCAGAATAAATTTTTTGTATATAATCTTGCCACATCAATTCAATCTCTACTTCCTCAATAAATAAATTAAAATCTAATTTATTATTAGAAAATTTTTTTTTTAACCCAATTATATCATTCGAAGAAATAAAATTTAAATAAGCGTTTATTTGCTGAGTATTTTTTTTTAAATTTGTTTTTTTTAATTCAATTTTTTTTAATTTTAATAAAATTAAACTTTCCAAAGTTTGATTTTTCATATTATTGATATTTTCTTGATTTATTTCTTTATTATCTAAAATTAAAGATACTAATATTTTATTTTTAATCTCATAATTAGTAATTATTTGATTTTCAATTTTAACAACAATTTTATTTTTTATTTTTGCATTAAGAGAATTATGAAACAAAAACAAAGAAAAAAATAAAATAATCTTTAAGATATTTTTTATCATTTACTAAAAGTTGGTGAGTTTATATTGCCAAAGGGAACAAGAGTAATTTTGAAAAGTAATGAGTTTTCGGGTTCTAGCTCAGAATCGTTGTAAAACTCCCTTCGATAGACTAGGCCTGCTCTTAAACAATCATTAAGATACTCATAACTTAAATTATAAAATTCCGCTGAATTTGTAACAAGGTTTCGTTTTGTTTCAACGGAGAATTGACTGTTATTAGGGTTATTGAATTCAATTTTTGTTTTAAAATACTCTTGATTTCCAACATGTTTTCTTTCTTCTAAGTAATCAAAATTGAAATTTATTAAACCGAAATTCATTTTAGTTCCAATTTCATTATAATTAAATTCATTATAATTTTGATCCACGGCAAAATTATAATTGATTCTTATATTGTCATTTAATTTTAAGCTTGAAGAGGCTACTAGATCAGAAAGTTTTTCATCAAGACTAGTTTTTGAAGACATTTTTTTATTTTCTTTTTCATTAATTATTTGAGCAACTGAAAAGTCAAATTCCTTCTTATTATTTTGAACTTTATAATCAAATCCAATTGTGCTTGTTAGACCTGTCTCAAAATTATCTGCATTTTCTAATCTATTCATGCTAAATGCATTTGTAGGGGTTAAAACTTGTCCGCCATCATGTTTTCTCATACTACCAGGCGCAAACCTAATTAACATTTTAGGCTTTAAAAAATGTTTAGAATTACTATCATTTTTAAATAAATTTAATTCAGATAATAATCCTATCGCTCCATAAAATTCACTTGTGGTATCTTCTTTAAAAGGACTTATATTTTTGGTTTCATAATTTAAATTTTTGAAATTTCCTAATAAATGACTATTTATACCATTTTCATATGATTTTGAATTTGAGGTCCAATCGAAATCATTTATTAAAATCTTTTTTGATTTATTGGTATCATAATTATGGAATTTTAAATTAGACTCTAAATTTAGGATTCCTAAAGTATCATTACTTAATAAATTTTTTTCTAAAGTAACTTCAGGTAAAATATATTCATATTTATCGTTATAACTTTCTTTTAAAGTTTCATACATGCTTGCGTTAAAGTTCAAATAGAGATCCTCATTTTGATGAGTAAATTCTAAAGAACTCTCTAATGTATCTTTGTTATAATCTACAAGATTTGATTTAATCTTGTATAATTTAAGATATTTATCATTCGAAACACTCTGAAGGCTTAAATCTAAAGTATTATCTGAATTATTTTTTCCTTTAAAGTTTTTTATATACTTTGAAAAAAAATGTGATTTATCACCAGCCTTTTTTGCACTACTAATTTTTTTATATCCTTTTGTATAACCAAAATCAGTTAACAAGTTTGAATTTTTGAAAGCTTGATGATATTCGCCGGAAAAAAGATGATTTTCATCTCCATATAGTCTACTTCTTAAAGTAAAATTCTTATCTTTATTAATTGCAAAAAAGTAAGGAATTGTAATTCCTGAACCGAGGTTTTTTGAATTAGAAATTGATGGTGTTAAAAATCCCGATCTTCTTTCTACCGTTGGATCAGGATGAGAGAGTTTTGGAATATAAAAAATTGGTATGTTGTAAACTTTGATTATTGCATTGTCATAATAAACAGTCTTTTTCTTACTATCATGTAATATTTCAGAAGCCTGAATTGTCCATGGAGGACATTTATCGTTTTCCCTGTAATCGCAAATAGTAAATATACCTTTTTTAAATTTACTTTTATTTTTACTTACCTTTAATGTATTTGCAAATATTCTTGGTTTATTATCTTCAGAATATTTGAATTCATTACTATTAAGAAAAGATTTTATATCTGAACCTAAGATTTCTTTTTTTTTTGTATCAATATAAATTTGAGCAAATTCATACTGATTGTCATTTTGATCTTTAATCTTAATAAGCCCAATTGATTTAAATATATTTTTATCTATTTGATACTCAAAATTTTCTAAATAAATTTGATTTCCATCTAAATCTTCAATAGTTGAACTTTTTTTCGAGCTGATAATTCTTAGACTGTTATCAATTATTATATCCTCGCCATTAATTATATATTTTTCAGAAGTTATGATTGAAGTTGCACCAATACTTTTAAACAGTCCCTCTTTTTCGAAATATTCTGCATGCTGAGTCTTGACCACGTTATTTTTTTCATCTTGCGCTACTACATTTTTTTTTATAATAAGCTGACCTTTTATTTTATCATGTTCTACATATTCACTTTTAATTATTTTTTTTTTAGTAGTAATTGTAACATTATCCTCAAATATTGAAGTTTTTTTGTCTTTATCTAAAGAAATATTTTTGGCTTCAATTAAAATATTTTCTGCAAATAATGAAGAATTAATTAGCAAAAGCAATATAAGTAAAATAAATTTATTTTTCATTGATTTGAAGTACTCCAATAAATGTAAATAAACTTAAAGCTATAACTGGAGACCAAATAGCTAAAATTAATGGGACTCTGTCAGTAAGGCCTAAAGCGAGAGATAAATCTTTAAAATAATAAACCAAAACAGTAATTATTAAACCTATCGCAGCAAACTTCAAATTATCGGATCTTTGCAATGTATTTAGTGTTAAAATTGAGGCTATTGCTGTCATAAGAAACAAAAAAAAAGGTAAAGATAACATAGTGTGCAAACTTTGCTTAAGAAAAATTTCATTATATCCATTATCTAAAAGAACCTTATAATCAACAATAAGATCTAGAAATGACATGGTATCAAAATTTTTAAATAAACTATTAATTTTTTCATAATCATAAATTGAGTTTATCCGGTATGTATCTTTTTTTTCGTATTCAAATAAACCTTTATCTAATGAAGATACTATTACATCTTTTAAAATCCAATCATTAGAACTTATATCAGCCGATTTAGCGATAATTTTTTCTTTTAACTTATAATTTTTACTTAAATGAAAAATAGTAACATTACTCAATTCAAAACTGTTTGGCTTAGAAGCAGTAATTATTCTCTCTTGATTTTGTAAAGACTCTTTTATCCAAAGACCATTTTTATTTACTGTAACTAAATGGTCTATATCTTTAGCATATATTGATTTTGTTTTTTCATAATATTTAATTAGTGAAGATGTAATTGGAGTGGTAACAAAAAGAATAAACCAGCCTACTATGAAAGATGATAAAGCAAGAATAAAAAAAATTTTTATATTTGAATACCCATATACTTTAAGTGTTAATAAATCTTTATTATTTCTAATTTTAATCATAAAAATCATACTTGAAATAAAAATTATAAATGGAAGCAGTTTAACTATCATGCTTGGTATGAATATACTTGTTAACATTAAAGGAAGAAAAAGGCTCACGTTTAGATTTTTAAAAAATTCTATTTCTTCAAACAAATTTAATATTAAACCAAAACAGTAGAATACAGCGATGACTAATAATAAAGTTTTTAAGAATTTTTTTAATATATAATTTACAATAACTTTGTTCATATTATTTCACCTCTCTAGATGATTTGAAAACTAATAAAAGATAAAGTAAAAAAAGTGCAATAAATGGAAATATAATATAGAAATATCTGAGTAAGTTATTAATTCCAGTAAATCGAATAATTAATTCTGTTATTACCAGTAGAATAAAGCTGTAGAAAAAAACAGAGTACTTATTTAAAAAAAATCTATTAGATTTAAATAATAAAAGAGAACAAATAAGTGTAATTACTGGAACATATAAAGGTAATACCATTCGTCTTATTAAAACAGGAATAATTTCTTTATAGCTATCTCCTTTACAAATTTTAAGTTCTGAATTTTTATCAAACAAACACTTTGTTAATTCAAACGTTGGTGTTTCTTGTATTTTTACTTGTTTAATAGTCCTAGTAGTCAGTTCTTTCAAATCAATATTAATTTGTTCAAATTTAATAATTTCATTTTCCAATTCATCTTTTTTACTTGAAATTATTTGACCATTAAAAAGTATCAATTTGTTTGTTTCTGCTATACCTTTTTCAGCGATTATAGTTGTACTATGGGTATTTGAAATATTTGATGATAATTTACTTAGATTTCCACCAATATCGAATAAAAAAATATTTTTAAGTTCATTTTTTGATTTATTTTCTACAATAAATGTAAATCCTTTAAACGAGTCACTGAATTGCTGAGACCTTATAGTTGGCAAAAATGAATTTAGTTCATCTTGACTAAGTAATTGCCTAGATTTGTTTAGAGCAGAAGGTGTTAAGAGAATTGATAAAACTAAATTGAAAACTAAGATTATCACTGAGGTAAAGATAAATAAGTTAACTATTTGAATTTTCTTTACACCTGAGGTCCACAAAATAACAAACTCACTATCATTTATATGTTTTAAGATAAATATGGTTAAAGAAATTAGAAAGGATAAAGGAATAAATTTAGGAGCGATACCAAAAAGGTTCAAAATGCAATATTGAAGATATATTCTAACCGGGTAGCCATTATCAACAATTAAGTCTAAAAAATTTACCGCTCTTGCAGTTAAAGCAATAATTGAAAGTCCAAAAAGAATAATTGAAAAATTTTTTAAAATTTCAAAGGAGAAGTTCTGATAAATTTTGTTTTGAAGCATCTTAATATTTTGTATATGATTAATTCATTCACTTATTAAATTCAACTCAAGAGTGAAGAGAGATAAATTTACCATTGAAATATAGTATATTTGAACATATATACCTGTTAATTTAAGTAAAAATTAAAAATTATGTCTATTAAAATTAGTTATATCAGCAAGTCAATCGGCAAGAGCCCTGGCAACGCCATCCTTTTTGTGAATGAAAAATTCAATATAGGTAGTTTAAAAAAATACGTTTCCGAGTCTGAATTTTCGTATATCAATGATTTGTTAAAAAACAGTGATTTAAAAAAAAAAATTTTATTTTTTGAGGTAAGTTCAAAAAAAAATATAATTTTAATATCAATTAAAAAAGATCTAAAAAATTCAGATATAGAAAGCCTTGGTGCTGAATTATATAAACGAGTAAATCAAGGTAAAAATAGTGAATACATATTAAATTCTGAAACCGTTTTAGGAAAAAATGAAAATTTTATAGGTTACCTTCTTCATGGTCTGAAATTAAAATCTTACGAATTTAAAAAATATAAAACAAAAAAAAATTCTACAAGAATTTCTATCAATGTAGTGGGTAATAAAAATATACCCTCATTTAAAACAAAACAAAAATTTACAGCTCTGGAAGAAGGAACTTTTTACGCTAGAGATTTAGTTTCTGAACCAGGAAATGTTTTACACCCAGACGAATATGCCAAAAGATTAAGTTCTTTAAAAAAAGATGGATTAAAAATAACTATTTACGATAAAAATAAGTTAAAAAAACTTGGCATGAACGCTCTTCTTGGTGTAGGCATGGGAAGTATTAGAGGATCGTATCTTGTTACTATGGAGTGGAACGGGGCGAAAAATAATTCTAAGCCTCTCGCTTTTGTAGGCAAAGGAGTGACTTTTGATACAGGAGGCTACTCTTTAAAACCAGCAAGATTCATGGAAGATATGACATATGATATGGCTGGATCAGCTGCTGTGGTTGGTTTGATGAAAAATTTAGCATTAAGAAAAGCGAAAATAAATGCCGTAGGCGTTGTAGGGCTAGTCGAAAATATGGTGAGCGGAGTTGCTCAAAGACCTGGGGATATAGTTAAATCATATAGTGGAAAAACTATTGAGGTTCTTAACACTGATGCTGAAGGAAGATTAGTTTTAGCTGACGCTTTAACCTTTACTGAAGAAAAATTCAAACCTAAGTTAATAGTAGATCTAGCCACTTTGACTGGTGCAATAATAGTTTGTTTAGGGTCAGAATACGGAGGACTTTTTTCAAATGATAATAAACTGTCTGAGCAAATCTTACATGCAGGTGAAAAAGTAGAGGAGAAACTCTGGAGAATGCCATTGCATAAAAATTACGATAAACTTATGGACTCAAAAAATGCAGATGTTCAGAATATAAATTATGTTGGAGGAGCTGGATCAACAACAGCCGCTCAATTTCTTCAAAGATTTATTATAAATAAAACACCTTGGGCTCATTTAGATATAGCCGGTATGGCTTTTTCAAAATATGGAGGTGCATTAAATTCAGGTGGAGCTACTGGATTTGGCGTTAGATTACTTAACGAATTGATAGAGGAATATTATGAATAATAATTTAGAACAAACACTTTCGATTATTAAACCCGATGCAGTTGAAAGAAATTTAGTTGAGGAGATTAAAAAAATTTTTATTAAAAACAATCTTCAAATTAAAGATAGTAAAAAAATTCACATCACTAAAGATGAGGCTGCAGAATTTTATAAAGTTCACCAATCTAAACCATTTTATAATGACTTATGCGCCTATCTTTCTTCAGGCCCAATAGTTGTTATGATTTTAGAGGGTAAAAATGCGGTAATTGCAAATAGAGATCTTATGGGGGCTACAAATCCAAAAGATGCAGAAGAGCATACTATTAGAAAATTATATGGAATCTCAATTGATAAAAACTCAGTTCATGGTTCCGACTCTATCGATAATGCAAAAAAAGAAATAAATTTTTTTTTTAAAATTTAGTTATTTCTAAAAATTTGTATAATCGCTTGAGGAAAAGCTCTTTGTTCAAGTTTTTGAGTTTTAATTTTTAAATTAATTTCATCATCTTTATAATTAATAAAAAACGATTTTTGAATAATTTTACTACCGCTATCTAATTTTTCATTTACATAATGAACAGTGCATCCAGCCTTTTTTTCTCTATTTTTTAACATTCTAGAGTATGTATTTAATCCTTTAAACTTAGGTAAAAGGGATGGGTGTATATTAATAATTTTTTTCTTATAATAATTTAAAATTTTTTTTGAAATGATTTTCATATATCCAGCTAAACAGATAAAAGAAATATTATATTTTCTTAAATTTAATAATATTATATTTTCATAATCTCTTCTTTGGGTATCGATAAAAAGAAAGGGTATATTAAATTTTTTTGCGTAAGTTAATCCTTTAGCTTTTTTATTACTACTTATTATCAAACATATTTTTATTGGAAAATTATTGTCTCTAGAATGTAAAATAAGATTTTTAAGATTTGAACCTTGTCCCGAAATAAATACACAAGTATTTTTTTTTACCATTTTAAAAAATTAAATAAATTTATTTTATTTTTTCCCTTTGTAATATAGCCAATTTCATAAGGCATATAGTTTTTAGAGAATAATTTTTTAATTTTTTTAACATTTTTTTTTGAGACAATTATGCAAAAACCGACTCCACAGTTAAAAGTTTTCATCATTTCATTATCTGAAATATTTTTTGATTTCAGCCACTTAAAAATATTAAGTATTTTAATTTTTGAAAGATCAATATTTAAAGTTAAATTTCCTGGGACAGACCTTAATAAATTTTCAATTAAACCTCCTCCTGTAATATGTGCAGCGGCGTTTATTAAATTTTTACTTGTTAATTTTAAAATTTCTTTGGAATAGATTTTAGTTGGTTTTAAAATCTCCTTCTTCAAATTTTTAGGAAGTTTATTTTTTTTTAAGATTGATCTTACCAATGAATAGCCATTTGAATGTATTCCGTTTGATGGAATAGCCATAACTATATTATTTTTTTTTACTTTTTTTTTATTAATAATTCTATTTTTAGAAACAATACCGACGCTAAATCCAGCTAAATCAAATTTATCCTTAGAATAAATACCGGGCATTTCTGCAGTCTCGCCACCTATTAAACTACAATTAGATAATTTACATCCTTTAAAAATACCTTTTAAAATTTTTTTTGTTTTATTTAAATTTAATTTTCCTACTGCAATATAATCCAAAAAAAATAATGGTTTAGCACCTTGCACAATTAAATCATTTATGCACATTGCAACCAAATCAATACCTATAGTATCAAATTTTTTAAATTTATTAGCTAAGTCAATTTTAGTCCCAACACCATCAGTACATGAAACTAAAACTGGGTTCTTAATTTTGAGATTACTAATATCAAATAGTGAACCGAATCCACCAATAACATCCTTTTTATATGGATCGTTCGTTTTTTTGACATTTTTTTTGGATAATTTTGAAATATGTTTAACTAATTTATTAGCCAGTGAAATATCAACACCACTTTTTTTATAACTATTTTGACTTTTTTTCATTTATAAACTGATTACATTATGAAATTAAACAAACTAATAATTCTTATTTTAATTGTTTTTTTTAAAACTGAAACTCTTTTATCTAATAATGACTTATTTAGTGTTAATAATATTCTAGTAGAGAAAAAAGGTAAGGTTTCTAATAATGCCTTGGCAGACAAAGCAATTAAGAAAGGGTTTGATCAATTAATTTCAAAAATTTTATTAGAAAATGATAAAAATAAAGTTTTGAATTTAAATTTTAATTCAATTAAGCAATTAGTCTCTTATTACAGAACATCAAATGTCTCTGATGAAAATAAAAATAAAAGCGAGGAATTAGTAAGTTTTAGCGTAACATTTGACAAAAATAAAATTCATAATTTATTTTATGAAAGAGGAATTTCATACTCTGAGATTTCGGATAAAGAAATTTATGTTTTACCTGTTTTGATAAAAGATAATGAAATTTTTATTTTTAATAACAATTATTTTTACGAAAAATGGAATAATATAAGTAAAAATGATTTAGTTGAATTTATACTTTATTTAGAAAATATTGAAGTTATACAAAAAATTAATCAAAATAAAAATACTTTAATTAATTTGAATGTTAACGATTTATTTAAAGAGTATTCAAAAAAAAATTCAGCACTAATTTTAATAGAGGATAACGAAACCGATAACAAAAAAGTATACATCAAAGCAAACATACAAAATAAGACTATTTCCAAAAGTTTTAATATTACGAGTCAAAATTTAGACACTCAAAAATATTATGAAAAAATTATAAATGAAACAAAGAAAGAGTTAATAAATTTAGTAAAATCAAGAAGCTTAATTGATATTAGAACACCATCATTCTTAATAACAAAATTTATTTTAAACAAAAAAAGCTCATTAGTAGAATTAAAATCAAGAATTAATAGTATAGATTTGATAGATAGTATTTATGTTCAAGAATTTAATAAAGATTACATGAAATTAAGAATAAAATATTTAGGGAAACTTGAAAACATTATTAATCAATTAAAAAAAGAAAATGTAGATCTTAAATTAATCAAAGATAATTGGATAATTAAGGTATTATAAAAAATGGATCAACTTTCTTTTAAATTTCCCTTTTCAAAAAAATACTATGAACAAGATTTTTATGTCTCTAATAATAATTTCTCTGCATATAAATTAGTTGAGAGTTGGCCAAATTGGCCCGGCAAATGGTTAAATATTTTTGGATCAAAAGGATCTGGAAAAACACACTTGGCAAAAATATTAGAAAAAAAAATTGATAAAATAAAATTAATTGAAGCAAATAAGATTAATCATGAAATCATTCAAAGTCTTAATAATTTAGATTGCTTAATAATTGATGATTATAATAGTAATATTGAGGAAAAATTACTTTACTCAATTTTAAATCAATCAAAGCAATTAGAAAATTATATATTAATTAACTCTGTTACAACAATGAAAAAATTAAAAATTAATTTGAGAGACCTTCAATCAAGATTAAGTAGTTTTTTATTTATTGGTATAGAATTGCCAACTGACGATCTTTTAAAAGTAATTATTTCGAAAACATTTTCAGATAAACAAATAAGCATAAATCCAAAAGTTTCAGATTTTATTATTAATAATGTAGAAAGGTCTTACGAAAAAATGTTTAAATTTCTTAAAGATGTTGATGATTTGTCTTTATCTACTGGAAAATCAATTAATATTAATCTAATAAAAAAAGTATTAAACCAATGAATAAATATAGAACTC
>MDSV01123968.1_pt1 | contig 28637 bp, 52 predicted proteins | sample 810851 | NCBI WGS metagenome assembly MDSV01 (sample SAMN05326640, study PRJNA326480) | marine metagenome | isolation source: seawater | place: Atlantic Ocean: North East | collected 2012 | reverse complement strand
TTCTTGGAATAAGAAGAAGTTGTTTGCACCTAAAGTACATACACATCTCTCACTTAAGAAGTTAACCTGCATTGCATCTAAAGAAGATGTTCTTGCTCCACCAGCAGAACCAGTGATCCAAGTTTTGTATCGTCTGTCTTCAGTCTCAGATGCTCTATAACGAACATGTAAGAAAGGACGCTTAGCATTTTTACCTAAGATTTGGTCATATACTGAAGTAGAACCAGCTGGAACTAAAAGTCCATTGATTTTACCACCTGTAATATCACCTCTCATAGCAACATCGTTAAGGTATTTCCAGTCAGACTTGTAGAAGTCATATCCTCTACGGAATCCAGTGAACCCTAAGTTAAGAGCCATATCTTCATCATTGTCAAATAAACCATATGAAGTACCACCCGCTCCGTAAGAGTTTTGAGCAGCTAACATATCGTCAATATCAAATGAGAATTGTCTGTCAACAAAAAGAACATTTTCTTCAATAGATCCTTGCTTATCAAGTCTTGAAATAATAGAATCAAAGTTTGCTAAAGTAGTTGGATTACCACCTCCCCAAACATTTCCTCTTGAGCCTACTACATAGAATACACCTTCAGAACCTGCGTTGATTGTACCTACCGCAGCTACTGAAGTAGATAAAGCAGCTTCCGCACCTGAGTTAGGAGCCGCTGGAACTGCTTCAATCATTGCTGTTTCAAGATAATCTTCAAAACGAAGTCTTGTTTCATGCTCTGATTTCATGTACCATAAGTAACCTGATCCTCCGTTTTCTGTAGTGATTTCAACCCAACCAATTTGAGCCATATCAGAACCACTTACCTCGTAAGTATCCTTAATGATGATTGGTTTGTTGTCAAAGAAAACATCGTTAGACTCTAATGAATCTGCCATTCCTGAAGTACCTTTAGCAAATTCCGATCCGTAAATAAATACAGATAAGTTAGTTGCAGCTGGAACTACCTGAGCAGCTTCATAGTAAGAGCAAGTAAAAGTCGTAGCTGTTACTGCTGTTACTACTGCTTTATTCGATAAGTTAGAACCTGGTGTATTGTCAGATATCATTACTGTTTGTCCAATTCTAATAGCGATATTAGAACCTGCTGGATTTAAAGTGTCATTTACTGTATAAGTAGCCGAAACAACACCTGCTCCAGGAGCTGTTGGTGTAGTTACTTCTGTATACTTAGTGTGTAATCTACCTTGCTCAGCCCATTTAATCATGTCTGAGTTAGAAGGCATTTCAGCACCAACCATTCTTAAGAATGATGCTACTGTTCTATTACCATATCTTTCAAATTCTTTTTCATAAGTATCTGGAAGATACTGATTTAAAAAATCAAAATTGGTAATATAATTTGATGGTAGGGCAACTCTTTCTGCACTTGGCTGAAGGTCAAACCCTGGGGTTGCATTTACTGCCATAATTTTAAATTTTTATTATTATTAACTATTTTTAATACTTCTAATTTTGAGTCCTCTTCCACTACTTGTATCGCCAACTGCTCTAATCTTTAATCCGTCTTTGCTAAATGTTTGAGGTGTTTTTCTAATATCCATATTAATGTTTTTAGATTTTTTACTTACCTCATCCACTGCTGCTGTCATTCCTTGATTATAGAAAAATTCAGCAAACTTATCAAGATTCATAGCTACTGACATCGCTCGATGGTACCCTTCAGGGTCTGCAATCATTCCTGTTTTTTCATCCATGAATTTACCCACGAAATTATTAACATCAGACTGCTTACTCTTTAATTCGGCACTATCTCCAGGTTTGAATGTAAAACTTTTTTCTCCGACATTGAACTCAAAACCTTTGAACTCATCGTTAAAAACCTCATCGGTTTTATTCAAAAAATAATCATACCTTCTTTTCTGGGCCTCACCCGCAGTTTTAGACTCCTCTATATAACTTTTATAACTATCAAATTTTTCTCTGTCCTCATCAGATAATCCACTCCCGCTTGACTCAAGAGGAGCTTTATACTTATCTTTTTGTTCATTTAAAAACTTTTTAGCTTTTGCAAGTTCTCTTTTTTTAGTTCTCTCAATTTTTTTAATATCTTTAGGATCATCTAATTCAGAATCATACCCGAACTTTTCCTCCATTAGATCTGCAATATCTTCTCTATCTAACCCTTCTTCTGTTTGCGAATAATATTGAGACAACACCTGGTTAGCATCCATTTCATCGTAATCCTGTTGTAGTTTTACAAAGTCCTTAATACCTCTACCAGTTTCTTTTTTATACTTAAAATAAGCAGAAACATCTTCTGGTAATTCTTCGTTAGCTTCTTTTTGAGCAAACAAATCATCTACTGAAGATATCTCTTTGTTATATCTTTCTTTAATATATGAAAGAACGCTTTCATCATTTATGCCTGATGAAGGGCTTGTTTCTTGTGCTTCAACTTCCTGCGATACTTCTTCTTGTTTCTCACTGGTGTCGGCACTTTTAGAGCTTGTATCCACTCGCTCCACTTCAGTTTCACTTGTTGGAGCTGGTGTTTCATTTGTTTGTTTTTCTTCGTGTTTTTTTAGTAGAGTCTCCTCTATTTCGGCTTTGGATTTTTCTTCTCCAGTAACCTCTTTTACAATAATTTTATTTTCTTCCATTTTATTTAATTTAAATTTTTACAAAGTTACACAATAATTATACATAAATTTAAGCCCTATCTTGGGTTAAATTCTGCTAAATCAAACCCGTCTAAACTATCTTCATTTGATTCAAAGTTTATAGGGGGTAAGTTTCTTTTTCTTTGCTCAATCATTTTTGATTGCTGAGTGTTAGCCATAGTAATTCTATCAGCCTTAGCCTCTTCTTTTTTATCTTCCCTCATATCTATTTGAGATTGCTCTACGCCTCTTAACTGCATATTATAGTTAAACTCAACATCCATAAGTCTACGCTTAAGATCTGCTTCGTTTTTCTGTTTCTCTATTTCAAAAGCAATTTCCGCTTTCTTTAATTCAATTTTAGCTTGTAATTGTTGTTGTTCTAATTGCATTTTAGATTGAGCAGCTTGTTGTTGTAGAGCCTGTTGTTGTTGAGCTTGCATAGCCTGAGCCTGCATTTTTTGCTGCTGCTCTTCATCTGCTTTTTGCTTTCTTTTAACTTTTAATAATTGATTAGCCATCTTAAGATTACTAATCGTTCTAATATCAATAGCGTCTTCTAAATCAATACCTCCTTTTTGAAGAGCCATTTGTATGTTTTGTTCTAACTTTTGTTGCTCTTCTTCATCGGGAGACATTTCTATAAATATACCGAAATCATATATATAAAGATTTCTTATCTCCTCTATAATACCTAAGTTATATTTACCTATCTGCATAGCAAACTCATCTTTAAAATCCGAATATTCTAAAACATCTGCGGTTCTTATAGATAAGGCTTCAGCTATAGTTCTGGTTATAAAAAGACTGGCATTTAATATATGACGAGTGGCCACATTAGAGTTTAGTGCCGCTAATTTCTGAACACCCACTAATGAATTTGGATCAGGAGTAGACCCGTCTCTGGCCTCATTTAAACCTGTTACCGTTCTAATCATGTTAAGATAATGATTATAGTTACCTATAAGCATTTGCATTTTACCACTTCCACTATTAGAATTTAACTGAGTGATAGGAACCTTGGCATTATTAAATTCGCCATCTTGAGTATAACTTCTACCCACCACGCTTCCTGTTTGGAAGTATAACCTTAATGCGTCTGAAGGATCGTAAGCATTACCCGTTCCTAAATCAACCTCACTTAATCCATCGGCATCTATAAATACTCCATCTGGAACAACTTTAGAAACTACTTGTTGTAACTTTAAGTGGGTGATTTGAATTAAATCGGCAAAAGGAATCATTCTTCTAACTAAAGAATCTAATGTACCTTTATACATTCTTGGAGCACAAGCAACATAATTAGACATAGCAAATTGGTTGGCTGAATTTGGGCGGACCATGTTTTCCATCATCTCCCATTTTAATAACAGATTACTACCCATTACCATAACTCCATCATACCAAACATCTATTCTTTTTTCAATTTTTTCAAACTCTCCCTCATCCATCATTTCTTGAGGAGGATTAAAATCATCGTCTTTTTGTACGGTTTTAAAAGTTCCTTCGGCTATTTTTTTCTTTTTATATACAAAGCTATTAGTAGATTTGTAATTAAAAAACAACAATGTACAGGTGTCTCGAGCAAACATGCTATTTTCATACATAGCTGCCACATTATAATAATCATACCAAGCTTGACTGTATTGTGATATTTGTTCTAAATCTTTTTCTGTTAAATCTGGATTAATTTTTAATACTTCAGTAATAGGTACAGTTTTTAATTCTCCCCAATAAAAACAATCTTTAAAATAAGGATCTTCTGTATAACTATACACCACATGTGCAGGATCAACATAATCTACTTTAATGCCATCACCCTTCTGAAACATGTGTTTAGTTATACCTATTCCTAAAGTAGTTATATCCATATCTACTCTTTTTCTTACATCCGTATAATGGTTTTCCTCCATCATTGTTTGAATAGCTACTTCATTAGCTATCTCAATCCCTGGCTTGTAATTAAGCTGCATATATAATTCCATCTCAGCATCACTTTGAGGAAGTGTTTTAGGGTCTACCTGAAAAACCTCCATCTTAAAATCATTTTCTACTTGATGAAACAAATCTTGTGCAGCCACATTAATCTCAACCATTTTTTGAAACTGGTTTCTTTTTTCTGCAGACATAGCGTCTGTCGCAACGCACTTAACTTTAAATAAACGATCAGACATACCGTTTACAACAATATCTACAAATTTAGGAATAATAGGGACGGGGGTCCAATCTAAATTTAGATAAGATAAATCTCCGTCAACTGCTAATTCATTTTTATATTTTGCTACTGATTGCTCTCCTCTTGCGTATAGTCTTAATCGGTTAAAGTCTGCCCATTGGTTGTAAAATCTACAATTCATTCCATCCTTTCTAAACCACTCATATTGGATGGCTTGACCTACTTGTAGACCAAACTCCTTAGTAGCTTTTACTTTATCAGACACAAACTGATCAGGAAAGGCAGCATTTTGTATATCTATTTGGACTGCTTTCATGTAATTATTTTGCTTACTAAACTCTTATTATTATATCTTGCAAAGTTAACACTTATTTTTGATTTTTGTTTAGATGGTGTGTATAAGTGTTTTTGGTTTGCCATTATAGCTAATCCTGAGCTTATAGCTGCGTCAAATTTAGTCCTATTACTAATATCAAACTTTGCCCAGTCTTCTAATGTTCGTTGAAAATACATCGAACCCATATCATCTTTTTCCCTATAGTCTCCCCCTATATCTAAACCTACATGTTTTTCAATATAAGATTCAATAGCTGATGCGTGAGATTGTTTTACATCTTCAGATGTATTAGGAATACCTCCTAACTCTTTTTCTGTTTTAGATAATTTGTTATATGTTTTATCTGGCCTATTCGTACAGTATCCCCTGTACCCTCTATTTTTAAAATGATACAAAAGACGAGGTTTATTATTTTCACAAAGTATAGGCATTCCATAAAAAACACAAGCCATTAAAACTTCTTCAAAAAATATTTCTGCGGTCTGAGGTCTTGCTATATATTCTAAAAAAAACTCATTACTTGGAGCGTCTTCCATATTAAATTTAGTTAATCCATGTAACGCTCCATTAGAACCCTTCCCCACTACAACACCTGAAATGTCATAAGAGTCACAACCAAAAGAACCTAAGTGTTCGTTCCCTGGTTTTTTCATCCCTCTTTCTTTAATCTGTCTATTTTGTAAAACAGCTTTAGGTGTCCATGTAACTAAAAACCTACCATTTTTATTTGGAGACCATATTACTTTAGAATCTTTTATTCCATTGTCCCAATGAAAAGAACCTCGTGTCATATGATGACTCATTATTAAGGAATCATTGTAATCTATTTGTTGATATATTTTAGTAAGGTTAAATAAAGATTGTTTACTCTCATCTCTAAAAGCGTGAGACTCTGTTCTTGGAAACTGTCTGTAAAATTCATTCAACGCATCTGGATCGTCTGCTAACGAGTTCACTTCGTTTTCCCAATAATCAATAGCACCCACAAATATGTCCTCACCATCCACCCCTGTTATAGCTTGTTTAGGAGTTCTTAATACTGGCATTCCATACCTATCTATATATCCTTCAAAATTCCACTCCATAGGAACAAACAAACAATATAAACCGCTTTTAGTTTGACCGTTAGCATTTCTTTTAGAAGGCAAGGAGTCGTTATATAGAGATTTAAAATTATTACCACCCTTATCTAAAGCGTTAGATGTAGATCCCATCATACATTTTCCTATAATTTTACTACCCAGTCTTAAGCAGGTTTTAGTTACTCGCCAGTTATTCAAGATATTATCAGGTTTTTCCCATTTACCACTTTCGTCATGTAGAAGAAGTTGTAGCTTTTCTCCGTCATAACTATTATCCCCTGTATTTTTCCAGTCAATAGTTGTATCCAGCCCTTCTAACTCTTCGTCCGCCAAAGTGTGCATATTCTTTTTTGTAATCTTAGATGCAGGAACTCTATATGCTAATTCAGTTTTAGGTTTATCCATACCGTCTTGTATGGGTTTAAAAAAGAAAGGGTAGTTATTAGAAATAGGAACCACTTTGTCGGTAAACATTTTTTTAGCATCCGAACCTGTTTTAGATAATATACCTATACGAGCATCCTTTGTAATAGTGGCTTTATTCACTCCTTCACAAGAGCTCATAAATGAAAATCCTGAACGCCTTATTTTTAAATAACACATACCAAAACTTCTTTTATCAGCCTTACAGGCTTCCCAAAAAATATAGAAAATCCTATTAGCTTCTCTAAAGTCAGGATGTCCTACATCAATCTTAGTCCATTGTAAATACATATAATGAGTGCCAGTTAAGTATGTAGGAACACCATTATTCATAAACCAAGCCCCATCATCCCTTCTGTCAAATTCATTTTCTATATAATCTACCCACTTAGCTTTAAACTCGTCAGGAGTTTCATGCCACTGAAATATAGATTTAATACGAGAAAGTTCTTTATTTAAAATAAAAGGCTCCCAATATTGTTCTTTTTTTTCTTCGGATCTTTTTATAATATTTTTAGATACCTGAGGCAGGCCTATTTTTAATCCATTTATTTCGTATATTTCCCCTAATGTTCCGTTTTTAGATATAATAACTATATCATACTTATCGTTATATCCATACACCCAAGTATGTGCTCTGTTTTTGTTAGACAGTACATTTTTAGGTACAACATCTTTTAATACCTTATATAGTTTATTTTGATCTTGACTCTGCAAATCCTTTAGGTGTATTATTTTTCTTTTCTTTTATTGTTCCTTCTAATAACGCTTTTTCATTTTCAATTTTATTTAATATTTCAAAAGCATCCATTATGCATAATTTTTTAGTAGCTGCTGCATTTTTTAATCTATCAGCCGCCAACTCATCATCTTTATCATACTTTATAATATCCTCCTTTGCAACTTTAATAAGTTGTTTTACTGCTTTTTCTCCAGCTTCAATTATTTTTAATTTTATTTCTTTAATATCCATTATTTGTATTTATAAAACATTACAAATACCTGCCTTCCTTCTTTCCAGGATTTGTTAGGGTATTTACTATGAAAATAACTGGCAGGGTAAGATATTAATCTATTCTGCTCATATCCCGCAACAGAAACTAATCTCCACATATCCAACTCTTCCGAATCTACTCTTATCATTTTGTCGTACTCTTCGTTAGAAATATGTTTAGGAAGACTCTTCCCGTATACTTCGTGCTCCCAAAATGCAGTACCATGCAACTCTTCTTTTTGTCGAGGAGACATATATAAAACTATTGCTCGATCTGGTCTTTCCCCGTTAATATTTAAATCAGAATGTATTCTCCAGGTGTTGTCTAATTTATCTGTAGAAACTCTAAAAAAACTAAGTATGTTTTGAAGTTTTTTGTTTTCTAAAAAAGACAGCTTATTAAGAACATAATTATTAAAAGACTCAGGAGACTCTTGTATATAAAAAGATTTTTCTCCTGCTTTTATTTCCTGAAACGACCCTTTATCTAAATAATTTTTTGCTATTTTAAATAGTTCTTTATCAATAAAATTATCTTCTATATAAATCATGCAATCATAGTTATTTGACTTGTAAACATTCTGTATAGTTTTTCTCCATCTATCATAAAAGGATATTCACTATCTGGAGTAAAAGATATTTCATCACCCTCTTTAACCCCCATGTCTCTTAATTCTTTGTTGATGTATTTCATAACTCCAAACAAAGGCTCCTCTCCACCTGGTTTAAATATATAAGATTCTTTAATAGGCATTGGTTTTACAAAGCAATATTTACCCCAAGCGTGCCATTTGTTTTTTTGTTTATACATAAAAAATTGATCAGGATCAACTAAAAACAAATTGTCTTTTAAAAAACTTCTACCGCTTTTTTGTCTACCCTGCATGTCATTATAAAACTTAAAAACATTATGATGAACTAATAAAATATCACCCTTTTTAATTGGTCCATTATAATTAATAGGAGTGTTTACAACAGAGGCAAAACGATTAGAAACGGTATGATCCTCTTCAGATACACTGGTAATAAACTCAGTATTACCTATTTGTTTTAAATTATCATATCTTCTATCTCCTAAAGGAGTTACGATAAAACAGTATGGTGATCTCATTAAAAATTAATATTATATTCTAATGAAATAGGAAGTGTGGATAATAATTCTTTCCACAAGTAAACTTCATCTTTTTTTATAATCCATATTTTAAAAGAAGACTCTTGTTGTTGGATAAGATGTATTTTATGGCTACCACCTAAGACTTCTTGTCCTATAATATAATGCATAGCCCCAGACTTGTAGTCTGATCCGATTGATATTTTTCTAATGTCCATTTCATTTTATTTTATTAAATTTTACCCTTCTGATTCTGAGTATTCAAATATAACCGACCCTGAATAAGCCCCTCCTACTGAACCTAACATGGTTACAGCAATAACATGAGCCTCATTTGCGTCTAATCTTAGAAAAGCAGCTGGCAAACCGTCAAGACTAAATCTACAACACTGCGTGGTTCTAAGTCCATCAGGGTCTTGTAAAATATCACAAGACTGTACAAGCACCCAGTCTGGCAGCGCCACACAAGTGTTTATTTTATAAATCTCAACTCTAATTCCTTTTGTACTATGAGACAACCATACATCCGCAGCACATAATGTATAATTAGTGTGTAACCCTCCCGCATTCAATGAACAGCTGGAGGATGGGTTAATAAATACAGGTTGATTTATAAGTATAGATCCGCTCGGTGTAGCGGAAGATGGTTCTCCTATATTAAAATTCATTAAATCATTACCATAAGCTTCTGATACTGATGCTGCAGGCATGTCTATAGGGTCTACATAAATCCAGTGCGTATTAGCGGGGTTACTCTGAACAACCCTTCGGTTGTAAAAACTCCTTTTAATACGATGGTTCCCAGTCCCTCCTGCCGCAGCAGATATTGTAACTGCTCCTGTAGAAGCACTTAAAGTTATGTTGGCTCCAGCACTTAAAGATGTTACTCCTGTATTAGTAATTGTTACAGTGTCTGTAGCAGAAGCTACTGTAGATATTCCTGTACCTTGAGCAATAGTTAAGGTGTTTCCGTTTGTTATAGTTTGTGTAGCACCTGAATTAGCCGCTACATCAAAAGAAGTCATTCCTGTACCTCCCCCTGTAGATGCTATTGTAATTTCATTAGAACCATTATCAGTCAAAGTAATATTTGATCCTGCTACTAATTTTACTATATCATTATTTGTAGGGTTTATTTGAGCGTAAGTCATGTCCACATTAGCTCCGTTTTGAGCACTTGTGTATGTAGCTGTAGCATTATTACCCGAAGCAACAGAAGTTATTTGTCCTTGTTGGTTTACAATAATATTAGCATTTAAATAATTTCCTGGAGTTACAGCTGTATCAGAAAGAGTTACAATAACTTTATCTCCTGCCGCAGCAGCAGTTTCCATACCTGTACCTCCTTCTATAGTTAAAGTATTACCATTTGTTATAGTTTGATTAACCCCTGTATCTCCTGCAGCTAAGAAAGAAGTCATCCCTGACGCTCCAGCAGCATCTATAGTTAAAGCACTACCACTATCAGTTATAGTTATATTAGTTCCTGCAATTATCTGAACGGTATCGGTTGTTCCATCACTCCCTATTAAAGTAAGGTTAGAATTACTTCCACTCTGAACAGAGCTTAAATCATAAGTAGTATCAGAGACTGTATTGCTACCCGCACTTGTAATTTGTCCCTGCTGATTAACTGTTATAGTAGCCGCTGTATATGTTCCTGGAACTACTGTGGTATCATCTAAATTTAAAGTAATAGTGTCAGCGGCTGAAGCTACTGAACTTAATCCAGTTCCTCCCGCTATAGTTAAACTATCACTATCGGTTATTGTTTGATTAGGACCACTATCACCTACTACAAAAAATTGAGTCATTCCTGTAGCGGTATTATTTACCCAACTCAATACACCACCGTTTGATTGTAGTATCTGATTAGTTCCACCAGTACCATTTGTAACATTAATGTTAGTAGGGGTAATAGTAGGAACAGTTAATACTGAAGATCCTGTTAGAGTCATATTAAACCCTGAAGTATTTCCTACAGCTAAAGTGTCATTTAAATTACAACAAGCAGAAGATAGTGTCGACCACTCAACTCCAGTTGCTGTAGCTATTAAATATTGCCCTGGTGTCCCTGTAGATCCATTAGCACTTATTTGAGTGTTGGCTCCTAATACTAAATCTCCTGATAGATCAATAGTACCTGTTAAATTTATATCCTCGACCGCTGTATCACCTGTACTTAACACTGATTGTAAATCTTGTAAGGCGGTGTTGTTTATCCAAGCAACTGCAGTACCTGTAGAGCTTAAAACTTGACCATTAACACCACAGGAACCTACACTGTCCTCTAAACAACCATCTACATCTAATGTTGAACTAAAAGTGTTAACACCACTAAAAGTGTTTGTTCCAGCAGAAACTATATTTGATGTAGCATCTAAAGATAAAGGAGAGGTGTTTGTTAAAGATATACCTATGTTGTTGGCTTGATTTCCTGCAGTTAAAGTTTGTTGTAAATTACAACATGCCGCAGCAGCTGGTGCTTGCCATGTTATATTTCCTCCTACCACAGTTAAAACATCTCCATTATTTCCTGTTGCTCCCGTAGAGTCGTTAATAGCACTACCAACAGCAAAGTTTATTTCTGATGTAGATGATAATATTAAATCACTTCCACTATTTAATTGTAATTGACCATTAGTGGTGTTCATTATTAAATTACCGCCACCTAAAGTAACAGTGTTAGTAGTTGTAGATCCCACATTAGTAGTGTCTTGTAAACTACAACAAGAACCACCACCACCACTTGGTGTAGCCCATATTGCACAAGCTGCAGCTCCTTGAGAGGTTAAAACCTGTCCTGCCGCCCCTACATTACCGCTTAATAATATTTGGCATAAATCAATATATCCATTTCCTCCTGGCCCACCATTTAAGGTGATGCTTTGGGTCGCAATGTTTCCTTCATCTAAAACTGATTGCAAGCCTTGTAAAACACTACTACCGCTACCAATACTACCAACTGTAAAGGTGACGGTTTTATTATTGTCACTAACATCAGTTGCTATTAATAGGTCGTCTGCAGCAGGTGTGACCGTAGGATAAACTTCTATATTTTCAATTTTCGCCATATTCTAAAACTTAACTAATCTGTACATTATGTTTATTGTTAAAGTGCCATCTCCTGTAGAGGGAGGTGTTATTCCTCCAGCTCCCCACAACACTAAACTTTCCCCTGGTATAAAACCTCCGTTAGCCAAACCTTTACCAGTTCCTATTGTAGCATTAGTAGATGAACTATTTAAAGTACCACCTAAAAGATACGCACAACCATTACCCCCAGCAGAAGCTGTGGTAATCCATATTTTATCTGCAGGAGTAAAATCGTAAGCTGTAGTTACAAAGTTTAATTGAGCTATAATGCTAATAGGGCAAATAAAATGATCAGTAACTCCTGGGATCAAGCTATACATACTTGCATTTATACCTAATAAAGCAGAAGAAGGAATATCAATTTGTTGTTCTAAAATATTAATTGAAGCTGTAATATCTCCAATATTAGCAGACTTTGTTGCGTTATTGTCTTCTATGTCTGTTATTATAACACGATCACGACCAGTAACATTAGTCTTAATTGGATATACTATAGTGTTTTCAATCTTAGCCATTATTCTCTTTTGCTTCTTCTTTTGGTTTTACCTCGCCTGTTTCTAAATTTATAACCGCATCCTTTCCGTATTTCTCTGATAAAGTCGATTCTAAAGTTGAGAACTCTACTTTAATTTGCTCTACCTTTAAACACAAACCGTGCTTCTGTAAACTTAAATCTCCCAGTTGAGTTTTAATACTGTTAAATTCTTTGTTTAAGTCTTGTAAAGACTTTAATTCTTTTTCATCAATTTTTTTCATTTTAGTAAATTTTAGTATGATTAATATTTGTACAAAGATAAGAAAAGTTATGGAATGTATTTTACTTTCCTTGACCCCTATATTTCTTACAATAGTTCTTACTTGATTTAAGAGAACTCATTTTAGATTTTGCATGAACTCCAGGTCTTTTTTTCTGTCTATTTCCACGAAAAGTAAAGGAGGGTGCTTTAGCCATTATTTTTTTATTTTTTCAAATGATCTTCCGCCAAAGTAAGCTCCAATTACAGTTATTAAAACTAATTGCAAAAGGTCTGTCCATTTTTCTTCCACTTGAAAATTAATAGAACCCGCATCTATAAATATCATTAAGACGGTGCATACAACTAAAAATATTAACACCATAGGTCTAACATTTTTACTTAACCAGGAATCGCTGGTCATATCGCTACGCCATCTTTCTGTTACATTTTTTTGAATTTCTGCTTCTGCTTCAATTAAGATTTTTTCCATCTCCATTTCAAAAGCAGCCTTCTCTTCTTTTGTTTGAATAAACCTATCAGCAATTCCTGCAACTTTACCAGCTACATCTAATGCTCCCTTTCCAAATATCTTAGTCCAAATACTCATGATTGTTTTCTTATGTATTCTAATATAATATCTATTTTCTTTTTTATTTCTTCCATGTTATCAGCATTTTTTTCATGGTGTTTTGAAAATGTGTTCTTAACCTCTCTAATACTGAAAAAGAAAAAATTATACAAAGCATATAAAGCTCCTAATAACAACACCAACGGTAATCCGTATCCCTCTATTAATTTTAACATCTCTTCCATTAATATTTACCTCTTCTATTAGATGGTGAGCTTTTAGTTGAACCGCCTTTACCTGCCCATAATTTTTTACAAGACCAATATCTTGCTGTTAGTTTGGATTTTGCTGTACCGCATTTATGTCTTGCTTTAAAAGATTTTCTTGCAGCAGCAGAATAGTTATGACCATAACCTTTAGCACCAAAGTGAATTAACTTCTCTTTACCACCCTCACAAGCTTTAACCATTTTCTTCTTGCCTGGACGGTCAGAAGCTACAACTCGGTTACATTTCATTCTGCTTTTTTCAGCCATTACTTTTTATTCTTAGGTAATGATTTAATCTTTCCGTTTTCTGTTCTTGCGTATCGGTGAGTTTTAGTTTCTTTACTTGGTATTAATGTACCACAGTATTTTCCTTTACCGTATTCCCAACATACTTTCTTTCCTGTTCTTCCTTTCTTTGCCATATTAATATAACCAAATTGCGTCAGGCTTAGAGTCGCTGTCCACATGTATGAAGGATTTTGCAATCCCTAATCTGGTGAATCCAACATTTATTAAAGCTCTAACTATTATACTTCTTGTAGCAGAATCTGTACACAAAATATCTGCAGCACATCCTTTTAGATGTGAACTATTTTTTGAGGCTTTATATCCTCTTTTTAATAAATCTTTATTGTAAGCCTCTGTACGAAAGCCAGAGGACACTTTGAAAACTACACCAGCTTCTTCTCGAGCTGTATCAAGCATATCTAAAAAGTCCCTATCCATATGTTTACCTGAACCTGGCTCATCTGGAGAATCAAATTCCTTAAAGGTAAAATATTTCATGGCTACTTTTCTTTTTTCTTTATAAACTTATATATTGTAAATGCAATGGCAAGTGAAAGAGAAATAAACTGAAGTATTTCGTTAGCCTGCATGATTGTTAAACCTAAAGCCCCTCCGTTGGCAGCAATTACTTCTACAGTATCTTTCATTGGTTTAGTCATTTTTTATAGTATAGGTTGAAGTTTGGTACCACTGCACAAAAGTTCCTCCTGTTGTTGTTTGTGTATAATTCATGATTACAAAGATAATAAATTTTTTAACCTTTCTTTTTGAAGGATTTTACAGTATCAGCAATACCTGAAACCAGTGAAACAACAGAGTTACTTTTCTTTAATTGGTTCAATCTTTTTTTATTAGGATCATAAACATATCCTGACCCTCCTTCTTTAGTTGTGTTTTTTGGTGTCACTCCTCCCTTCTTTTTCTTTTTCTTTACAACCGTAACAGGGCGTATATTACTCCCTCGGTTTGAAGAATCAGACACTGCGGCTTGAGTATTATAATTTAATCCAGGGCTGTTTCTTTTTTCTTCCTTCTTTTCGTTACGATGTTTTTTGTCGGTTTTGTTTTTATTATTTGTAGGCATGATAATTTATTTTTATAATGGTAAGGTTCTATATTTTAATCTTAAAACTAAAGAAACAAATCTATTAGGGAACACCAAGTTGGAAGCTACAAAAAGACGAGTAGGCTTGTTTAAAGAGTAAACTCTTGACCCAGAAGTTGGGACATCTCTAAAATAAGTAGCTTGGTCTGTTTCTGCATCAAGAATTTGATTTATTCGGGTAGACGGGAATGTAGATACTGCAAGGTTTGCTGTGGTTGCTGTACCTTGAATTACATTCATGTTTCCTGGGGTTAAAGGAGTATATGCTCCTGCTCCATCAATATTTACAGTCCAATAAGTTTCTTCAATAATAAGTGATTTATTAGGAACTGCTGCTATTATTTCTGTTGCTGTAGAACCAGCTAAAGCATTTAAGTCAGCTCTTGTAAAAGTTCCTACATACTCAGAATAAAGAAATGGTGCTGTAGAATAAGTATCTATAATATCTTGCATAGTATAGATAGCTCTATTGGCGTTAGCTCGTGCAGAGCCTTGATTTGCAGTGTCTACAAAACCTGGTGTTGTGTGAAATTTCTGATCTCCTGGTACTGTTGCCATAATTATTTATTTAAAAGTGATATGTTTAATATAGAGCATAACATTATGGCACATCTGTTTCAATATTAGAGCTTGTTGTTTGAGCGTTCATAATAAGATTTAAAGATCCTTTAAAATCAGTAATCGTGGGCCAAGTAGGTGGTCCACTTGGGTCGCCCATTCTCCACCAATGTTGTAAGAATGAAGAAAAGTTTAAGCTATTCAAAGCTGGGGCCGCTCCTCCATTATATATTGCTAAACAATCTGCATCTGATAAATATTTATTCCATACTGCAAACTCATCTATGTTTCCCTCAAACCCATAACTCCCCCCATTTCTTCCTACATAAAAATATCCTGTATCATCAAAAGTTGTTGTTATAGTCTCGCTTTTATTATTAATCTCAGTGCCATTAATTACATAACCAACATTTAGAGATGAAATATCTGTTCGTACTCTATACACTACATGATTCCATGTTCCGCTTGTTTTTCCCCACGAATAACCGTCTGACCATGGACCCGCAAACTGAAGGTTTCCTCCTGTAGTTATATACATTTGAGTTTGTAATGTGCTGCCTGTTCCAGAAGCCCAAAGCCTTTGGTTGGATCCTGTTGACATATTGTCTGCTTTTACCCAAAAAGAAATACTAAAGTCACCTGTACCTCCCTCCCCGAATAAAGGAGAAACTGCAACTTTGGTGCCAAGGAATTGGTTAGTTCCGTTAAAATGTACTGAATAAAGATTACTGAAAGAAGGAGCTACATCCCCTGGGGCCGCCTGCCATCGATTCGCATTTCCATTGCCACAAACACTTCCCATATTACCACTGTCCTAAAATATCCGTAGCTGATGTGCTTGTTGCTAACACCTGAACCACCTGTATAGGCATGAAAGTTCCGTTAGCTAAATTTTTGTATAACATTTGTTCTCCTGTTGACACAGGTAAGGATCCTTTGTCTACTGCCATTTTTACATTTACATCTCCAGTATTTCCTACAAAAAGAGTGCATCCTATTGTCGCAGCGTTGTAAATTACATAATCAGCAGCACCACTACCTCCCGCTATACTTGTGATGCTTAAATTTAAATCATCTGTTACATCTAAAACATAGTACGCTACTTTGTCTGTTATATTATAGATAATAGCTCCTTGCTGTATTCCGTCTGATAAAAAAGTTGTACCCACATCTGTTAATGTTCCTGGTGTAGCAAAATCTGCTTGCCCAGTCAACACTTGCGTAGATGGGTCTGGTATTTCAACCACATCACTTGGAATAATTGATAATGCTTGTCTGGTTTGTAATTTTTGATATGACATGTTTTTTTATTTATTATAAGGGAACACTCTATTTAAAGTGTCTCTTCGTTTTCCGCAACCACAATCTTTTCCAGTAGCTTTAGATACTGTATCTACTACCTTTTTAATTCCTGTAGCTGTAGTGAATTTTTCTATACTATCTCCTAATCCTCTGGATTTTATTTGATTAACTGGTGTTCTTTTCATTTTTACTTATTTACAAGTGCATAATTTATTTGGACAGGATTCTACGCTAAACATTATTTTAGACATTATCCAATTCCACTTACACTTAAACTTACAAGTTAGAGAAACTATTGCTTCTCCTAACCATATTAATAATTTACCCATACTATTTAGTTTTACATCCAAAGTTGTTAGCGTAGTTAGCCATCTTTACTACCTTTTCAGAATACTTATCAGTTTTCTTCATAACAGCAGAAGCTGCACTACACGCATCTTTGAATCCGTTATTCTTAGCCCACTTAGTAAAAGCTCCTTGACGAGACTCTTTTATCTCAGGAAACTTCCCTTTTTTAGTTCTACCCGCCATTACTTACGGATTGATGCACTAAGGTGCTTTTTAACATTATTAATTTTTTCATACGACATATTGTGATCTCCACCATATGCATGACCATAGTCTTTTTTAGACATTGCTTTAGACTCATCTCTTCTGTCTTTCATAGACTGAGAGTGCTTGCCTTTGTGCTTGTTTCCTAAAGACTCATCAAGTCTTGAATTGTAACCTTGCTTTTTCATAATTTATAATTTTTAATATTTTACAAAGATAGTTATTTTTTTTATTTAGTTCCAGGTTGTGTCCCATCTCCTTAATCCGCTTGGACTGTTAATTCTTTCCATAGCTTTTGCACGATTCTTTTTTCTTCGAGCATTTCTTTTTTGGTAACGAGACTCTATTCCTTTAGATCTTTGTGCGGCTCTATCTTTAGCTCTTTTAGAACGAAAGTTTATTTTAGCCTCACTTTTATCTGCCTTCTTTTTAGTTTTAGTCTGTATCTTTTCACCCTTCTTAGTTAACTTCTCTATGGTCTTTTTCAGTTTAGCTTTATCTTCTGGAGAAGCGTTTTTAATTCTTTCTTTTATTTTAGCTAATTTACCCGTGTTCTTTTGGCCTTTACTCTCCATTTTAGCAGCGGTTTTTGCTGCCTTAACTTTTGTTTTTTCGTTCTTCTTTCTAACCTTAGCTGCTTTCTTAACATTTTTAGTAGCTGCATCGCCCAACTTCTTAATAAACTTCTTATCACTCTTTATGTCTTTCTTGAGTTTTTTATCGCTTATTTTTTTCTTTTTTGCTTTTTCTTTTATTTCCCTTTCAACATTAACAGAAGTAGGTCTATTAAGTTTTACTCTTTTTTGTCTGGCTCCAGGATTGTCTCCAAGCCCACCTCTAACAGTAGTGTCCCCACCAGGAGTGTTGTCAGGAGTTTTGTTTTTTCCTTTCTTTAGATCTTTTTGAACCTTCATTTTAGCATTGAACTTGTTCATTGCATCTTGAGTCTTCTTATCTAATTTTATTTTCTTAGCCATAATGTTTATTTTTTACCCTTAGCAAAAGCACCTATAAGAGTTGTTGCCATTCCTCCTGCTTGTCTAACTAAATCCGCTTTGTAAAGCTCATTATTTTTAGGGTCTTTATTTTCATCCTCTACATTGAAATCTATAGTTCCAGCTTTTTTCTTTATTTCAACATCTTTAGTTGTTGTTTTCTTTTCTTCTTTTGGTCCAGGATTCATTTTTAATGAACCGTTATTCATACGAGCAAAAGAGTCAGCTTGAGCCTTACCAACTGCGTTGTAAGCAAAAGTTCTTTTTTTATTTTTTCCTGTGTTTCCACATTTATATTTTACTGTAGGCATATATTTATTTTTTTATATTAATAAGAAGACTTCATTTTCTTTTCCATTCCATATCCTGGATTATTTTTCTTTTTTCCTTTATGCATTTTAGCATAAGCATCTGATTGTGCTTTGCCTACCGCATTATATGGGAATACTTTTTTCTTTCCTTTTACTGTAACTGTTGGCATAACTATTTCTTTTTTTTGTTTTTATTATTACCTGTCGCTTCGTTATACAAACTACGAGCACTTTTACCTATTGTTTTCAACCCCTTTCTTAATGGTTTAGGATAAACCGCATCAACATACTTGTCCCACATTGATGGAGCTAAAGGTGTAGATAGATTACGAGTCTTTACTTGCTTTTTCTTTTTATCAGGCATAATTATTTCTTTTTCTTTTTTCTTTTTAGTGGCCCAACCATAGCTGGTATACTTTCCACTACTCCTGTAAGAATGCCTTTTTTGGACTGCTTAAGGTTTGGTGTTGTAGCTAAAGGGGTAGAAAGGTCTCTACCATAAAGAACTTTATTTACATTTTTTTTACCCACAATAGGAGTGGTAGACCTAACCAATCCTTCTACAAATGCATTTGATGCTTTTTTTAATGTTGACTTTTTTTTCTTTTTCTTAGGATCTGGCATAATCTTATTTTTTATTACTTTTGTTCTTGCAAAGATACAAATTTAATTTAATGCAAAATATAATAAGAAAGAACTACGATAGAGTTCAGCCCTCACATGACTATATGAAGTATTGGCGGGTGATAAGGTATTGGGCTAAAGCCAAATACAAAGTCGGAACTCCCGATATAGAGATGATGTTATTCTTATATAGCGAACATCTATTTACTAAAACAAAGTTTAAAGAGTTTGAGCAGTGTATGTCTTGGGATGAACCCAGATTTTATAAACTCCTAAAAGACGGTTGGGTGCATGTTTGGCGTAAAAAACAAAATGGAGAAGCTGCTTTATATGAATTGTCTTATAAAGGAAAAAGACTGGTAAATACTTTGTATAAAAAACTAAACGGGGAAGAGATTGGTGAGTCACCAAGAATCAATCCTTTGTTTAGATCAGACGCATCTTATATGGATAAGGTATATAGAAATATGATTATAAAGATGAATGAGTTTATAAAACAACAACGACATCTCTCTCAGTGATAACCATATAAGGATTATCTTCTATAAGCATTTCATGTCCTGCTGATTTATCATAATAAATAAGATCTCCCTCATTTATAACAGAAACATCTGTTCCTGATTTAACAACCTCTCCTTTTCTATATCTAAAGCTTGAAGCATCTTGAGCTGAAAGTAAAAGTCCTGATTTAGTTTTTAACTCTTCCTTGATTGTTTTTATTACTATGTACTTCCCTATTGGTTTCATATTTTTTTATATTTTCTTTTAACTCTTTATTAGTGTCTTCAAAATCAAATAAACTTAACAACCATCTTAGCATTGATTAGCTCTTTTGTGAGTTATAATAGCATTAGTCATAAGTATAGTTGTAGCTACACTTATAGCATTTAGTAAAGCGTTCTTTGTTACTTTAGCAGGATCTACAATCCCCATCTTAAACATATCTCCATATTCTTTAGCTGATACATCATAACCTTTACCATTATACGCTGGCTCAGGGGCGTTTTCATAATCCCCCATCATCTCTTTAGTATATATCTCAGACATTATCTCTTCAGCTTCTAAACCTGCATTAGTTAAGATTTGCTCAAGCGGAGCTCTTAATGCTTGTCTCATTATCATTTCTGCTGCTTGGTCTTCCGCTATATCGTCTCCTGTAGCATCTTCACACTCGCCACAACCGAAATGCCTATGTAAGTCATATAAAAATAATCCTCCTCCTGGAAGAACTCCTTCCTGCAGGGCGGAACGCACTGCACAGACAGAGTCATCGACTCTGTCAAATTTTTCTTTTTGCTCTATATCAGATGTTGCTCCTACATATATACAACCTATTCCTCCAACTAAAGAAGCTATTCTCTCATTAACAAAGTCTTTCTCATGTTTAGCTGTTAGTCTTTCTTGCTGTTCTTTTAACTCTTCTACTCTATCTTTAATCTCCTGAGTAATCTCTCCGCTTTTTACTATGACAGTAGATTCTTTACTTACTTTAATTTTATCAGCATAACCTAAATCATCCATTTTAATTAGAGATAAGTCATCTCCAGTTTTTTCAGAAAAGTATTTAGCTCCAACTGCTAAAGCAATATCTTGCATTAACTCGTGAGTTTTATATCCAAATGATGGAGGCATAATATTACAGAACTTTAATCCATTACGAGCTACATTGGCTGCTAAGGTATTTATTACATTACCAGAGCAAGTTCCTATGATAAGTAATTTTTCTCCCGCATTAATAATAGGCTTAAGCACATTTTCAATTTGAAGTATATTGTTTATCTCAGTATCACATACTAAAATCTTAACTCCTTCCATTACACACTCATCTTTTCTTTGGTCATTAATAAATAAAGGAGATGTCCATCCTCTATCTATTCTTATACCATTAGTAACCTCAGAATAAGTCTTGTCTGTTTGAGATCGCTCAACTGTAACTATACCATCTTTACCAACCTGCTTGTAGGCGTCAGCAATAATTTTTCCTAAATCAAAATCATTGTTAGCAGATATAGATGCTATATCATACAGCATGTCATCAGTAACCTCTTTAGATCTTTCTTTAATAGCTTTAAGAATAATATCACTATCATATCTTATGCCATTGATAATCTCAAAAACATTATGGTATGGTTTAATCCATTTAAGACCTGCTTGAACTATCGCTTCAGTTAATACAATAGCAGTAGTTGTCCCATCTCCCGCAGTGTTTGCAGTTTTCTCAGAAGCTTGTTTTAGCATTCTAACTGCTAAGTTCTCAATAGGGTCATCTAACATTATAGACTTAGCTACAGTAACCCCATCTTTAGTAACGGTTAATCCTTGAGTATGTTCAGGTGATTCAATAATAACTGTCTGGCCTCTTGGCCCCAGTGTTGACTTTACTGCTTTAGAAATTTTAGTAATCCCACTTATTAGTTTTTCTCGAGCATCCTCGCCAAAGGCAAGGTCTTTAGGAATATATCCCTGTTCTTTCATTGTAGTTGTATTTAAATTAATTAAAGTTTGAGCGACAAAGATATAAAAAATATAATACACATTCACGACAAGGTGTCGTTTTTATTAAGCTATATACTATATATATTATTTCCTTATATATATATTATTTTTCTCTATATATTTTTGGTCTTCAAATCGACACTTCGACACTAATTAATATATTATATTGATTATCAATCTGTTAGAGAGTGTCAATATAAAAAAAAATCGACACTAAAACGACACTAATAAAAAAGATACGACAAAAAAAAGAGGCATCTGAATAGATAACCTCTTTCTAACAACTAATTGAACAGAACAAATGGGAACTCTTAAAATTCGTATATGTCTTTATCATGATCCATTCGCATCTTAGCTCTTTCGATACCATCAGCGATACAATCAATCTTATATTGTTTTTTCATTTGCTTTCTGTACATAGAAGCTTCTTCTATGCCAGTCATTCCAGTTGGGCGGCTGTTAATTAGTCTTCCATCTTTTACATAAAGACCGTTTACATAATCCGATGTTGTGCTATTCTTTTTCATAGTGTTTTATTTTTTACAAAGATATAAAATTTTTTTAGATGTCCTGGGGTTGAGGGTTGATATATGTCATACGCTGTGATGTCGCGTTAGAAAGTCAAAGTTTTTTTGGGGGGTGGGGGTGTGTTTTCAAAAATTTTCTGCCTAACTTTTTGGCTTTTTTTCTGGCGTTTCTGGTGGGGGTGTTGTATGTTCTCGGGATCTGTTCGCGTTCCTTTGTTGGCTCGTTCCGTTTGTCTTATTGTGTTTGCTTTTCCCCCTTCCCCCGTTCCCCCCTTCCCCTAAATTAAATATAAATTTAAGTTTACAAAGTATTTAAAGACTTAAAGACAAAGGTTAAAACCCCAGCGACAACCCCAAAACACAAACAAAACCCCAAAAAAGTAAAAAAAAATTTGCTTTGTAACTGCTTGACATTCAACAGATTAAAAATTATTTTCATATTGGGACAAAAGTTTTTTGTTTTTTATTAGGATAATTAAATAGTTTTACTTTATCTTTGCCCAACATTTAAACAAATAATAATAATAAATTAAAAAGTTTTACTATGAAAATTTCAATTAGAAAAGAGTTAACCGAACACATCAACGAGTTTAACCAAGAAGAGCAAAATCATTTTACAATGTTCAATGAAGATTACTATATTATAGGATATTACAACGCTGAACAATGGCTCAAAAAACACAATTTAAGCACATTTGAAGCAATAGGAATTTGCAACGATTACGAGCAAGAGCATTTTGGAGAGATACAAACGCAGTTTGACAATGCCGAAAAATTAGTTAATCACCTTGTTTATTGGATGGGGCAAGAATTATGTAACGAATTAAACCTACCAAACGAATGAGAAGTATTAAAGTAAAACGCCAAGTTAAAAGGCAAAAAGAAAACGCATATAGACTAATAAACAAAAAACTATACTAATATGAAAAATAATAATGAAATGATAAAAATTTGGTTTGATGATATGGAAGAGATGTTCCAAATTAAACTAACAGAATGGGAGAAATTAAAAGATAACGCTTTGCCTCCTTACAACAATTATAGTGAGCATTTAAAGGATGATAGGAATGAGTGGGAATGGAGTAATGTCTCTGAGTTAGAATTTATGTATCATAGAATTGATGTATGGAGAGAGGGATTAAAGGGAATTAAAAACCTATTATAGAGTTATACTGATGAGGACTGAATGTCCGAAACAAAAGGGGGTGTAAAGGCACAAACCACGATTGGTAGATGATTACCCCTTTTGTCTATAACAAATTAAATAATAACTAAAAGTTAAAAAGATGAAAGCATTAAAAATTATAGAGTCTAATAAAACTGACTTGTCATTTGAACAATTACAACAAACATCCGATTATATCAACGATACATACAACATAAATACAGGTGTTTATGAAAAAACTATTTATGTATCAGTATGGAATAACGAATTGTCCGACACTTACGATATTGAAATGAGCAAAGAACAAACAAGAGATTTTTATAACGAAATAACTAAAATTAAATAAAATGAAATACGCGAGACAATGTGATTATACTGGTAAAGGAATGAATACTGGATATGTGTTTATAGATGATTCTTGTATGATAGATGATAGAGAATTATTTATCAAAGAAATAAAAAAAGACAAAGAAGCAATATTAAATTCAATACCAAAATACATCAAAGATATTAAAGGGTTTGACAATTCTTGTTATCTAAACGATAAAGAGTTAGAGGAGTTATCTAACAAAATAGCAAACGCACTTAATAATACTGAAACTGATGAGGAATTATGCGATATAGCATATGCAGTAGATTATTATTATTGGACTGAATGGGAGGATGAATTTGAGTATGAGGAAATAAACGGAGAGTTAATTGAATTATAATAATAAATAAAATAAAACAAAATGAAACTAAAAAACCATATAGCCGAGTTAATTATGATAACGCTATTCTTAACACTATTCTTATCATCTTGTTCAATGGGTAAATTGACAATAAGCCAACAAAACCAATTAAACAATATAGATAAGGAATTAAACAAAGCATTTACAAACTATCAATATAAGAGTGATAGTTTATATATAGAAAGACAAAGGATCATTAACCAAAAAATTAAATAAAATGAATATACCAAAAATTAGAAACATAATAGGACATAGTGGTAAAGAAGTAAAAAACCAGTTTATCATTGAAGCAAAGGGAACAACAATATTCCAAAGTTATGATAGTGTAATATGTATGAATAAAAACGGACAAATGTATTTAGATGAGTATTACTGGGATTACTCAACAACGACTGGAAAATATAGAAATATCTTTTTAGGAGAAACCAAACAAGAAACCGAAAAGAAAATCAAATCAAAAGAATATAAATTAACTAACTTAAATAAATAAAATTATGAATTACCAAACAAACGAAATATCTTACTGCGTAAACCATAAGGGGCATAAAATAAAACCTTACAAATGCACACCTACGCCACCAAAACCAAGTTTAATAAAAAGAATTATAAACTTTTGGAAGTAATACTGATGAGCAATTATTTTGCGAAACTGGAAGTAATTCCAGTCTATTACAAACATTAAAATATAATAAAATTATGAATAACTGGACAACACAATATGATGAGAGTCAATTTATGTGGGATGAGATTGAATTTTTCAAAGAAAACAAACAAGAGTTTCTTGTTAGTATATTATGGAATGAGGATAGGGAAGTAGAAAGCGTAACCCATAAAGAAATTGAGGATCATTTTTTTAATGATGAGTATTTATACGAAACACACAAAGAACAATTTTTATATGATTTGAACGAGGAGTTTATGGATCATGTAGATAGTGAAGTTTATGTTGAGGGTAGAAATATGGGATGGAGAAATAGAACTGGACACAAAGAATTTACACTTAAAAGAGGAGAGGATATATTTTATGAGATTATACCTGATTGTGCTTTAACTTATTATATAGAAAAAGTAAAAGAAAAGGAGTATGAAGTAAAAATTTTTCACCACGACTCACCAATGGGAGAAAACTATACAATTAAAATTAAATAAATAAAGAATTAAAATAAAATTACACAAAACTTGCATATAATTAAAAAAGTTTTATACATTTGCAAGTAATTACTAATCAATTAAAATTAAATAAAATGGGAACAAGATCATTAACAAAGGTTATAGAAACCTACCAAGACAAAGACAATGTTACACAAAAACAAAACCTCATATGTATGTATAGACAATATGATGGTTATCCTACTGGACACGGAAAAGAATTAGCAGAATTTTTAGCCGATAGAACAATAGTAAATGGCTATGGATTAGGAGAAAACAAAAACCAAAACAACGGAATGGGATGTTTGTCTGCTGAATTATTATCAGAATTTAAAAATGGAATAGGGAATATATATTGTTATCCTCCAAATAGTCAAAGGGACTGGGAAGACTTTGAATATGTAATTGAGGGCAACGAACAAGATCAGTTAAAAGTAAAGGTATATAACTGGGAAAACAAAGAAATTTTTAATGGTAATGTAAATGAATTTAATATGTTTTGTGATGAAAAATAACAAGTTAAAACCAATGAGAACATATAAAGTAGGTAAGCATTCTGCTAAAAACTACAATGAATGGATGAAATATATAGTTAAACAATTAAAAAATAAAATCAAATGAAAAATTATAGTAAACAAGAAGTAGAAAAATACTGGACTGACTTAATATCAAAACATTTAGTTGGCAAAACAATTACTGGTGTTCAATATATATGTGATGAGGAAATGGAAAATAATATGTGGTATAAAAAACCAATAGCAATACAATTAGATGATAAAGATTGGCTTGTTCCTATGTCTGATGATGAGGGAAATGATGGGGGATCAATATCAACCTCATTTAAGGAATTACAAACAATACCAGTAATATAATTATAAATCAATTAAAATTAAATAAAATGCCAAATCATTGTTATACGAGGATTTCTATTTCCAATCCTACTAAAAAGCAAAAGGAAATACTAAAGAAAATTGAGAAAGCAGAGGGGCTATGTAGATACTACAAACCTATGCCCAAAGAATTAGAGGGAACAACTGCTGATGGAACAGGATTAAGTTGGTATAATTGGTGTTGTGAAAACTGGGGGACAAAATGGGGGTGTTACGAGTTGGAAATAGAGGATGATTTAATAGCATTTACATCTGCTTGGAGTCCGATAGGAGATAATATCATTCAAATGTTTGCTAAAGATTTTCCATCATTTAACTATGAATGGGAGGAGGAGCAAGAGTATGGATCAGAAATGGTTTATGATGAGGGAGAGTGTATTATGCAAAGAGACTGGGATTCTCCTCATTGGGAGGAAGTTGAGGAGATAGAGACTAAAGATAACATTTGGTATACCATCACAAAACTACTTTATGAGCATCCTAATTATGATGATGGAGTAGGGTATTATGCAGACTACTCAAGAGAATTTTTAGGCAAGACATTAAAAGAGGCAAAAGAAAATATTGATCCTACCACTTGGAGAGATGTTGAATGGGAAAAAGATAATTTAAAAATAGTAAAATGAGTTTATATCAAAAATTACAATCAAATCCCCCAACACTAAAAGTTGAAGGGAAACCAAGAGAGATTAAAATAGATGTTGTATCAGTAATGTGCGACAACAAATATAGATGGAGAGTTAGGCAAGTTGATGGAGATTATAAAATATCTACATCTCCATTTGCTTATGGCAATTTCCAAACTGGATTCAAAAAAGATGATATTGAATGGGAGATGGATAATGGGAATTGGAATGAAGTATTTAATATGATAAATAGTGGAACAATTTTAGTAGAACAAATTAAATATAGATAATATGAATTATGATAACTGGAAACTAATGTCTCCTGATGATGAGGGGTGTAGTATGGTGAGTAGGTGTTGTGGGGCAGAATATGTAGATAGTATAGACAATGAGAATGATATAGAAACAACAGAGGATTATGTATGTTGTGAATGCCAAGATTATTGCGATATAATTGAGGACTACGAATACCGAGAGATACAAAGAGAAAACTATTTAGAGGATATGAGAGATGAGTAATAATTAAATTAAATAAAATGAAAACAAAAGATAGGATTAAAAAATTATTGCATAAATACGCAATAGATAATAGAGGAGAGGATGACTTAAGAGGTGTGATTAAAGTATTTGCAGAAATTATTGGAATGAGTTATGATGAACTTATTGAAGAATTAAAATGGATTAAGAAATATGAAAACAATTAAATTAAATAAAATGGACACAATAGAAAAAAAAATAGAAAACTATATAGAGTGGTATAGAATAGACTGCTCTGATCCTTATGGAGAATTAGAGTGGCTTATAAAAACTTTATTAGATAGTAAGCACAAAAAAGATATGGAATCGGTATTAAACGATACTTACGAACTTTATAGTGGAAACTTTGAAAATAATAATTAAAATTAAATAAAATGAGAGAAGTAAAAATTAGTAGCAGAACAATTTACCATAAATACTGCGAGGTATTTATTGAAATACCAAAAGATTTACCAGTGGATAAAGTTGCAGATTGGTTATTTGAGAATGAGGGCAAGTGGGATGATGCAATTAGTGATGCTAATGGATCTGCTCAATTAGATTTTGGATTTGGATTAGGAGATGGCATGGAGGATAAAGATGAGGAACACGAAATGAGGTTTGATATAGTAGGAGAAAATTATGGAGGACATATATAATTTAAAAGAACTTGCCCAAAACTTAATTGCAGAAGTAAAGCAAAAGAAATTTTTAGAGAATCTGCATAAGCAAAATACAATAGAGTTTGAAAATTACTTTAAGTATAGTGGTAAGACAGAAAAATCTGATGCAGATTATAGTTATATTGAAAAAAATATAAGTGAGTATGATAAGTTTCATAGAGAAAATAGAAAAAAAATATTAAAAAAAAAAGAAAATTATAACAAAATTATTAGTAAAGAACGATCAAAAAATTATAAAAAATGGAGAAAAAAATAAAAGAAATAATAGAAAAGTATAACATAACAGAGGAATTTAAGGATCATCAAGATATTATAGAGAGATATCAAAGTGGCGATTTATGTTCGGAAACAGATGAGTCAGGACAATATGGATTCTGGGATGAGGCGGGATTTCTTGCTACCAGAGGAAAAGAATTTGGAAACCACAAAGAGTGGGATGAAGCAATAGTAAATCAAGATTACATATACTATGCTTTTCAAAGTTTATTAACTAAAAAATTAAATAATGGCTAAAAAAATAAGACTACAAATAATAACACCAGTATTCTACCACGAAAACGAGGAGGGCAGAATAATAATTGACAATGAATATATGAGAGAGTATTTTGAAAATCAATTACAAAGACTATTTTTAGAAACTAAACTGGGGAGAGAAGAGTTTTATAAACAAAAATTTAAAAAAGAAAAAGATGAAAAAAACAGACGAACTAA
>MDSV01207038.1_pt1 | contig 28640 bp, 24 predicted proteins | sample 810851 | NCBI WGS metagenome assembly MDSV01 (sample SAMN05326640, study PRJNA326480) | marine metagenome | isolation source: seawater | place: Atlantic Ocean: North East | collected 2012 | reverse complement strand
GCGCGATGCGGAGCGCAAGCTGAAGCAGCATCGCGCCCATATCGAGGCGGCGATGCGCGAGGCCGATTACCTGCGTGCCTCCGTAGACGAGCTTCAGGAGCTTTCGCCGGTTGACGGTGAAGAGGACGAACTGGCCGAAAAGCGCGCGACCATGATGAAATCCGAGCGGATTGCGGGCGATATCGCCGAGGCGCTCGAATTTCTGAACGGCAATGCCTCGCCGGTTCCGATGATCGCCTCGCTGGTGCGCCGGCTGGAGCGCAAATCGCACGAGGCCCCGGGCCTGCTGGAAGAGACGGTCGAATTACTGGACGCAGCGCTTGAAAAGCTCTCCAGCGCGCAAATGGAGGTTGAGACGGCCCTTAATCGCGCGGCCTTCGACCCCAAGGAACTGGAGCGCACCGAGGAGCGGCTGTTTGCGCTGCGCGGTGCAGCGCGCAAATACAATGTGCCGGTAACGGAACTGCCGGCGCTGGCCGAGCGGATGGTCGCCGCTCTCGACGAACTCGACGCCGGCGAGGCGAAGCTTGCGGCGCTGACCGAGGCCGTGACGGTCGCCGAAGCCGCCTATTTCGCTGCCGCCCGGGCGCTTTCATCGCGACGCGAGGTCGCCGGCGAACAGTTGAGCGCCGCGGTGATGGCGGAGCTGCCGGCGCTGAAGCTGGAGCGGGCGCGGTTCACCGCCGTGGTTACAGCCGATGACGACGCGGCCGGCGCGGAGGGCATCGATACGGTCTCCTTCGAGGTGCAGACCAATCCCGGCACCAGGGCGGGGCCGATCATGAAGGTCGCCTCCGGCGGCGAACTCTCGCGTTTCCTGCTGGCGCTGAAGGTGGCGCTGGCCGACAAGGGCTCGGCGCCCACGCTGGTCTTCGACGAGATCGATACCGGGGTCGGCGGCGCGGTCGCCGATGCGATCGGCCAGCGGCTGAAGCGGCTTGCGGAGAACGTGCAGGTCCTCTCCGTCACTCACGCGCCGCAGGTGGCGGCGCGCGCCGAGGGGCATTTCCTGATCTCGAAGGGCGATCGCGGCAAGGACACCGTCAGCACCCATGTCGAGGTGATCGGCCCCGAGGCCCGCCAGGAGGAAATCGCCCGCATGCTGGCCGGCGCCAAGGTTACGGCCGAGGCGCGCGCGGCGGCGGCGAAACTGCTGGCCGGTGATGGTTGATCGGCAATTGCTGATATAAGCTGAGGACGAACCCGCAATTGCTCCCGCCGATCCCCCTTTGACAGGGCGATTGGAGGGCCGGGCGTTGACGGACAGAACAGCCGCCTCCATTTTCCGGCGGTACAGGAATCAAGGGGACCGCCGCCGATGGAGACTTTTCTGGAACATTACTGGCCGCACATCCTGGCGGCGATTTCGTTCCTCCTCGGCGCGACGGCGGCGATCCATGCCGCGATGACCAAGGATGAGGTGCGCGCGGCGATCGGCTGGGTCGGCGTGATCATGCTGTCGCCGCTCCTGGGGGCTGCGATCTATGCGGTCGCCGGCATCAACCGGATGCGCCGGGCCTCGATTCTCGACCGGCGCGGCAGTATTCCGGATGCGGTGGCCAACGAGGAGAGGGAGCATCACGTCGGGCGCGAGGCGATCGTTTCCGCCTTCGGCCCGCGCATGGGCGCGATGTGGAACCTCGGCAACCGCGTCACGGGCATGCCGGCGACCGATGGCAATGTCATCCATCTGTTGGAAACCGGTGACGCGGCCTATGCCGCCATGCTGGAGGCGATCGACAAGGCCGAGCGCTCGATCCTGATGGAAACCTATATCTTCGATTCCGACCAGATCGGTCGCCGCTTCGTCGACAGCCTCGATGCGGCGGTCAAGCGCGGCGTCGAGGTGCGGATCCTGGTCGATTCCATCGGCGCGCGCTATTCCCGCCCGCGGATCACCTCGCTGCTGCGCGAACGCGGCATCAGGGTCGCGACCTTCAATGGTGCTGTGCTTTTGAAGATGCGGCTGCCCTATGCCAATCTGCGCACCCATCGCAAGATCATGGTGATCGACGGCGAAACCGTGTTCGCCGGCGGCATGAACATCCGCGCGGCCTTTACCGGGCCGAATGCCGCCCACGATACCCATTTCATGCTGCGGGGCGCGGCCGCGGGCGATTATTTCACCGTGGCGGCCGCCGACTGGTATTTCGAAACCCGCGAAAAGCTCGACGGGGCGGCCTGGAAGGTCTCCGCGCCTGAGACCCATGAGGGCGTAATCGCCCGCGTGGTGCCGTCCGGCCCGGACCGCAATCTCGGCAACAATAACAGCATGATCATCGGCGCGCTTTCGGTGGCGGAAGAGAGCGTGATGATCATGTCGCCCTATTTCCTGCCCGACCGCGATCTCCTGTCCGCGCTCTCCACCGCGGCCAAGCGCGGCGTCGCCGTCGATATCATTGTGCCGGGCCAGAACAATCTCGGCCTTGTCGACAAGGCCATGACGGCGCAGTTCGAGGAGATCCTGGAAGGCGGTTGCCGGATCTGGCGCGACAACGGGCCGTTCAACCATTCCAAGCTGATGACGATCGACGGACGCTGGTCCTATCTCGGCTCCTCCAATCTCGATTCGCGCTCGCTGCGGCTGAACTTCGAAACCGATCTCGAAGTCTTCGATACGGGGTTTGCAACGGAGCTTCATGCGCGCATCAGCGCCGCGCGCGCCAATTCCACCGAGGTGACGATCGCCAAGCTGAAGGAGAGGCCATTCCCCTACCGGCTCCGCGACCGGATTTTGTGGCTGGGATTGCCGTATCTCTGAAAACACCCCATATTCATGTTTATTGAATTGCGTGTGAAACATGATCCCGATCAAATCTCCACTCGCCAATGCCGTGTTGCGCTCCTTCCGTGAGAACGGAAAGCGTCCGGATTCGGTCGTGCCGATGGCAGGCGAGGGGCTCAGGGTCGCGACCTATAACGTGCATAAATGTGTCGGCACCGACGGCCGTTTCGATCCCGACCGCACCTTTGAGGTGATCCGCGAGATCGGCGCCGACCTGATTGCCCTTCAGGAGGCCGACACCCGTTTCGGTGAGCGCACCGGGCTTCTGGATCTCAAGCGCATCGAGGATGAAACCGGCCTGGTCGCCGTGCCGGCGGAGGCAAGCGTTCGCGCCCATGGCTGGCACGGCAACGTTCTCCTGTTCCGCGACGGCGCGGTGCGCGATATCCACCGCGAGAAACTGCCGGGGCTTGAGCCGCGCGGCGCGTTGTTGACCGATATCGAACTCAGGAGCGGCATACACTTGCGTGTTGTCGCCGTGCATCTCGGCCTGTTCCGCGCCTCGCGTCGCCAGCAGGCTGACCACATCATCGGCCTTCTCGGAAACCGCGAGGAGGCCGCGACGCTGATCATGGGTGACATGAACGAGTGGCGGCTGGGCAATGGCTCGGCGCTGCGCCGTTTCGAGGACAGTTTCGGCGCGCTGCCGCCGCCCAAGGCAAGCTTCCCCGCCCGCTGGCCGGTGCTGGCGCTCGACCGCATCATCGCCAATCGCGACGATCTGGTCGCCGATCTGGCGGCGCATGATTCGCTCCTCGCCCGCGTCGCCTCCGACCATCTGCCGCTGACGGCGTTGCTCGATACGGGGGTGTTGAGCGGCGAGACGACCGGGACGGCGCGGGCTTCGGGGTGAATGAACGCGCGGCCGGGAACGGCCTTCAGTCGGTTCTCGAACCCGTCAGCCCACAATCTCCCCCCTTGAGGGGGAGATGTCGCGAAAGCGACAGAGAGGGGTAAAGGGCGTAAGCCCTAAAAGCCACAGCCTCCGTGCTCTCGGAGAGGGGTCACCCCTCTCTGCCCCTGTCGGGGCATCTCCCCCTCAAGGGGGGAGATTGGGGTTGCCGTCGCCATCGCAGTCAAACCCGCTTCCATTTCGCGCCGAACCGCTCTAATTCAGCGGGGGAGCCGCGAAGGAGTGTGACATGGCGAAGAAACCGGTCGAGGAACTGTCCCGCGATGAAGCCGAGGCGGAGCTTGCGCATCTGGCCGCGGAAATCGCCCGTCATGACGTTGCCTATCACGGCAAGGACGCGCCGGAGATCACCGACGCCGAATATGACGCGCTGAAGCAGCGCAATGATGCGCTGGAAGCGCGGTTTCCCGACCTCATTCGCGCCGACAGCCCGTCGCGCCGGGTCGGATCGACGCCGTCGGAGGCGTTTGCGCCGGTGACGCATAGCGTGCCGATGCTATCGCTCGGCAATGTGTTTTCCGATGAGGACGTGCAGGATTTCATCGCCTCGGTCTATCGCTTCCTCGGCCAGATGCCGGACGGCTCGATCGCCTTTACCGCCGAACCCAAGATCGATGGGTTGTCGATGTCGCTGCGCTATGAGGATGGCGTGCTCGTTTCCGGCGCCACGCGCGGCGATGGCGCAACGGGGGAAAACGTCACCGCCAATGTCCGCACCATTAGCGAGATCCCGAACCGGCTGCCGAAGGGCGCGCCGGCGGTGGTCGAGGTGCGCGGCGAGATCTACATGGCCAAGAGCGATTTTGCCGCGCTCAACGCAGCGCTCGCGGAAGAAGGCAAGCCCACCTATGTGAACCCGCGCAACACCGCCTCCGGCTCGCTGCGCCAGCTCGACCCGCAGGTGACGGCGAAGCGCAAGCTGAGATTCTTCGCCTATGCCTGGGGCGAGATGTCGGAGATGCCGGCCGATACCCAGATGGGCATGGTCGAGACCTTCGCGAAATGGGGTTTCCCGGTCAACCCGCTGATGCGGCGGCTGTCCTCCGTCGATGACCTGATCGATCACTACCGCGAGATCGGCGTCGAGCGCGGCGATCTTGACTATGATATCGACGGCGTCGTCTACAAGGTTGACCGGCTCGATCTTCAGGCCCGCCTCGGCTTCCGCTCGCGCTCGCCGCGCTGGGCGACGGCGCACAAGTTCCCGGCCGAACAGGCGATCACCCGGCTTCTCAACATCGATATCCAGGTCGGTCGCACCGGCGCGCTGACGCCGGTGGCGCGACTGGAGCCGATCACGGTCGGCGGCGTGGTGGTGACCAATGCGACGCTGCATAACGAAGACTACATCGCCGGCAAGGGCTCCGGCGGCGAGCCGATCCGCGAGGGCCGCGATATCCGCATCGGCGACTATGTCATCGTCCAGCGCGCCGGCGACGTCATTCCCCAGATCGTCGACATCGTGCCGGACAAGAGGCCCGACGATGCCGAACCCTATCAGTTTCCCGATCACTGCCCGGTCTGTGGCGCGCATGCGGTGCGCGAGATCAACGAAAAGACCGGCAAGCTCGATGCCGTCAGGCGTTGCACGGCAGGTTTCTCCTGCCGGGCGCAGGCGGTGGAGCACCTGAAGCATTTCGTCTCGCGCAATGCCTTCGATATCGAGGGGCTCGGCTCCAAGCAGGTCGATTTCTTCTTCGAACATGAGGACGAGGCGCTGGCGATCCGCACCGCGCCGGATATCTTCACGCTGGAGCGGCGGCAGGGGGCGGCGCTCACCAAGCTCGAGAATTTCAACGGCTGGGGCAAGACTTCGGTCGCCAATCTCTACGAGTCGATCAACGAGCGGCGGACGATCGCCCTCAACCGCTTCATCTTCGCGCTCGGCATCCGCCATGTCGGCGAGACGACGGCCAAGCTGCTGGCGCGCTCCTACGGCTCCTACGAGGCCTTCGAAAAGGCGATGCGCGAGGCGGCCAGCGGCGAGGGCGAGGCCTGGGACGATCTCAACAATATCGACGGCATCGGCGCTGTCGTCGCCCGCGCCATCGCCGAATTCTTCGCCGAGGAGAACAATACCGATGTCATCGCCCGCCTGCTCAAGGAGGTGACCCCGGAGGACGACCAGCAGCGCATCGACACCTCAAGCCCGGTCGCCGGCAAGACTGTGGTGTTCACCGGCACGCTTGAGAAAATGACGCGCGACGAGGCGAAGGCCAAGGCCGAAAGCCTGGGGGCCAAGGTGTCCGGCTCGGTGTCGAAGAAGACGGATATCGTGATTGCAGGTCCGGGCGCCGGCTCCAAGCTGAAGAAGGCGGAGGAACTCGGGGTTCAGACCATGGACGAGGATGAGTGGCTGGCGCTGATCGGCGGGTAACCCGGCTCGGTTGGAGAGACACGTGGTCGCCGCTTGCTCCCAATACTCTCTCCCGCTGGCGGGAGAGATGCCCCGAAAGGGGCAGTGAGGGTGGTGCAGCATGACAAATCGTGAGGGCGTTCGCGGGGACACTCTCCCCCCTCACTGTCGCTTTCGCGACATCTCTCCCCTCCGGGGCGAGAAGATTGGGGGGCTATGCGTCAGAGCCATGTGCCATTCGCTCGCTTCTCGCAGGCGGATCGCTTGCATAGCGTCGGCGACAACCTATCTTGAGAGCATGGATTTTCAGGGAGTTTCGATATGAAGCGGTTTGGTTTTGCCCTTTGCGCGGGTCTGTTGACGGCGGGGCTTGCGCATGCGGAGCAGGTGGGCGAGGTCGGGGTCGACTGGGTCGGCAACGATATTGTCGTCGAAGCCCTGCATGATCCCGAAGTGGACGGCGTGACCTGCCACATCGCCTATTTCGACCGTTCGATCATAGACCGGCTGTCCAAGGGCAACTGGTTTGAGGATCCTTCCAATTCCTCCATCGCCTGCCGCCAGACCGGGCCCATCAGGATCGGCGATATCGATCTCGACGCCAATGGCGAGGAGGTGTTCCGCGAGGGGCGCTCGCTGATCTTCAAGCAACTCGTGATCAAGCGCATATACGACAAGGCCAATGAAACCCTGATCTATCTCGCCCACACCCGCGAGATCACCGAGGGCTCTGCCAAGATGTCGATGTCGACCGTGCCGCTTTACGGCCAGGACGTCGTATGGGAAAACGGAGCGCCCGAGTAAAGCAGGCACGAGGAGAGCATCATGAGGCTTGAAGCGAGCTGCCAGTGCGGCAAGGTTTCCTATTCGGTCGAAAGCCGCACGCCCTATCCCTATATGCGCTGCTATTGCAGCATCTGCCGCAAACACGCCGGCGGAGGCGGTTATGCGATCAATCTTGGCGCAGACTCGGATACTCTGGAGGTGAGGGGCGGCGAGCACAAGCGTTTCTACCACGCCCGCATGCATGACGGTGAAAGCGAGGGCGAACGACACTTTTGCGGCAATTGCGGCAGCGCGCTCTATCTCTATGACGAGCGCTGGCCGGAACTGGTGCATCCAATTGCCGCAGCGGTGGATACGCCCTTGCCGCATCCGCCCGAGATCGTGCATATCATGCTGGACTCCAGGGCCAATTGGGTGGACGTGCCGGAAGGCCCCGGCCATGTCCATTTCGGCGGCTATCCGGAGCTTTCGATCGAGGACTGGCACCGCAAGCACGGTCTTCTGGAGGAATAGGGCGGCGCTCGGCTCGCCGAACAAGGGATAAGCATGAAAACCTTCCGTCGCGTATTGTGGGCCTCCGTCGCTGTCATCTGCGCGGTGCTGATCTGGCTGGTTTATGAAATCGGCGAGACCAATGAGGAGATGATGAATGTCCCCTTCGGTCCCTCCTTCCAGCTCACCGCAGGCGACGGCCAGCCGATCACCGAGCAGGCGCTGCGCGACAAGCCGACCGCGCTGTTCTTCGGCTTTACCCATTGCCCGGAAGTCTGCCCCACAACGCTCTACGAGTTGAACGGCTGGCTCAACGAGGTCGATCCCGATGGCGACAAGATCAACGCCTACTGGATGTCCGTCGATCCGGAACGCGATCGGCCGGAAACCATGGAGCGCTACCTTTCCAATGTCTCCGATCGCATCGAGGCGATTTCGGGCGATCCCGACAAGGTGCGCGCCGCGCTCGACAAGTTCGGGATCTACTACGAGAAGGTCCCGCTCGACCCCGATCAGCCGGATGGCGATTACACGATGAACCACAATGCCTCGGTCTTCCTGCTCGATGATGGCGGGGTGCTGAAGGGTACGATCGCCTATGGAGAAAGCCCGGATGTGGCGGTGAAGAAGCTCGAAAACCTGATCAACTGAGGGCTGCGGCCTTGCCATTGACGGCGGGCGGGCTTATCGCGGATGGCAGGAATTTCAGGAAAGGCCGCTCCGTGAGCCAGATCAGACTTTACGTCACCACCAATGAAGTCGGCGCGGGCCAGATGCTCGAAGCGCTTTCCATGGCGCTCGGCGAGGAGCCCTATGCGCTGGCGACCATGGAGATCGACGAGAAGGCCGATCGCTGGGAGGCCTCGGTCTATCTCGACGCGGACGAGGAAGACGCGTTGCGGGCGATCTTCGCGGACGCGGTGAAATCCGTCTTTGGCGAGAGCGGTCCGGAAATCGAGAAGGAAGAGATCGAGGAAATCGACTGGATCGCGAAATCGCTGGAAGGGCTGAAGCCGGTGCGCGCCGGGCGCTTTCTGGTTCACGGTTCGCATGACCGCGATCACCGCCGCGCCGGCGATATCGCCATCGAGATCGAGGCGGGGCAGGCGTTCGGAACCGGCCATCACGGCACCACCAGCGGCTGCCTGGAAATGATCGATACCGTGCTGAAGGCGGAACAGCCGCTGAACGCGCTCGATCTCGGCACGGGCACCGGCGTGCTGGCTATGGCGGTGCGCAAGCTGCGACCCATCCCGGTTCTGGCCACCGACATCGACCCGGTCGCCGTCAAGGTGGCGCGCGACAATGCGCGGGCGAACGGTATCGTCTCCGGCATCGATTTCGTCACCGCGCCGGGCTTTCACCACGCGGCCTTTGCCGAACATGCGCCGTTCGACCTGATCATCGCCAATATTCTCGCTCGCCCGCTGATGAAGCTCGCGCCGGGCGTGAAGCGCAATCTGGCACCGGGCGGCGCGGTCATCCTGTCCGGCATTCTGGCCGAGCAGCGCTGGAAGGTGCTCTCAGCTTACCGCACGCAGGGCATGCGCCACGAACGCACTTATTGGCGCAATGGCTGGGTGACGTTGCTGCTGAGAGGGTAGGCGTTCCCTCAGGGAGGCCGCGGCCTGTGAGCCGCGACGCTCGCTCCTAAACCGCGACCCCGATCGCGCTTTCCCGCACAGACATGCGGGCCTGGCGGCGCTGGGCGCGTTCCTGCTGGGGGGAACACTGGTAGATTTCGCGGTAGCATTTGGAAAAATGCGAGGCGGAGACGAAACCGCAGGCGACCGCGACATCGACGATCGGCATGGTCGATTGCGCGAGCAGCCGGCGGGCGCGGTCGAGGCGGATTTCGAGATAGTAGCGCGCCGGCGAACGGCCCATTTCCTGGCGGTACAGGCGCTCGATCTGGCGGCGCGACAGGCCGACTGCGTCGGCGATCTCGATCAGCGACAGCGGCTCGGCGAGATTGGCCTCCATCAGTTCGATGATCTGCAGCACCTTGCCGTTCTGGACGCCGAGGCGGGCGCTGAGCGGCAGGCGCTGGCGCTCGGAGGACAGGCGCACCCGGTCGGTCAGCGCCTGTTCGCAGATTGCGTTGACGAGACCTTCCCCGAATTCGCGGCCGATGAGATGCAGGATCATGTCGAGCGAGGCGGTGCCGCCAGCCGAGGTATAAATGTTGCGGTCGATCACGAAGAGATCGGCATGGGCGTCGATTTCCGGCCAGGTTTCGGTGAAGCCCGGCACGTTCTCCCAGTGGATCGCGCAGCGGCGGCCCTTGAGCAGGCCGGCGCGCGCCAGCAGGTGCGTGCCCGTGCACATCGCGCCGATGCCGCAGCCGCGATTGTTGAGTTCGCGCAGCCATGCCTCGAAGGATTTGTTGTAGTAGTCCTCGACGTCAATGCCGGAACAGACCAGCACCAGATCCGGACGCTTCTCGCCCATCAGCGCGCGGCGCTCGTCGGCAAGCGAGGTATCCGGCTCGATGGCGATGCCGCTCGAGGAACAGATTTTCAGCCCGCTATCGGAGGCGATCCGCCAGCGATAGGCCTCATAGCCGAGCATCCTGTTGGCGATGCGCAACGCCTCGATCGCGCTGGTAAAAGGCAGCAGCGAGAATTGCGGAACGAGATAAAAGACAAACGATCTTACCATGATGGACACCGCCGCGCTGAGAGCCGGATTCGACACTTGAGAAAATACAATTTCCGCAAGAAACCGGGTCGCCAATAGTCTGTTTACGACATTGACACAGACAAATGCGGCGGGAAAGAGCACGAAACTTCGAATGGTTCGATTTTTCCGGCCGGCCATGCCCTTTCAGGCGCAAAGGACGTGGCCGACCGGCGCTTCCGGCGCGCCTCAATCATGCCGCCAGTAGCGGTCATCGGAAAAGACATCCTGGCGCAGATGCGGCGGGACCCGCCTGATGTTTTCCTCAAGCTGCTGCTTGCGCGCAAGCTGGTCCTGCAGGTTGGCATATCCTGCGAGCGGCGCCACCAGATGGCGTAAGATGATGAACAATCCCATGACTTCTCTCCTTCAAGCGCGGGTGATGAGACAAAGGTAGGCGGATTTGACATTCAATCAAACGAAATGTAATCATAGGTTCAGTCAAAAATATTGATCCAAGAGGCAGCCATGACCCTCAGCCTGCAAACGCCGCTCCCGGTTCTCGACAACGACATTCTGCGCACCTTCGTGGCGATCGCGGAAACCGGCAGTTTTTCCGGCGCCGCCGAACGTGTCTTCAGAACGCCCTCGGCGGTGTCGATGCAGATCAAGCGCCTGGAAGAAGTTGTCGGCGCCTCTCTGTTCGTGCGGGACTCCCGATCCGTGCGGCTCACCCGCAGCGGCGAGACGTTGTTGTCCTATGCCAGACGGATGCTGGCGCTCTCCAACGAGGCGATGTCGCGTTTCCGCCATCCCGATATGCATGGCGTGGTGCGGCTCGGTGCGACCGACGATATCGGCGAGCGCGTCCTGCCGACCGTGCTCAAGCGTTTTGCCGAGGCATTTCCGAGCGTGATGGTCGACGTCACCATCGATAATTCCAACGGCCTTGCCCAGCGGCTGCGCGAGCAGCGGCTCGACCTCACCCTTCTGAATTCCGGCGACCTGCCGGGCAAGGATGAAGACGGCGAGCTGATCATGCGCGAGCGGCTGGTCTGGGTCGGCGCGAAATGCGGCACGGCCTATCTCAAGGAGCCCTTGCCGGTGTCGATGTGGGAGCAGAGCTGCTGCTGGCGGCATGAGGCGGTGCGCAAACTTGCCGAGGCCGGCCGGCCCTATCGCGTCGCCTATCTGAGCGCGACCACCATGGTTCAGCGCGCCGCGGTTCTCTCCGATCTCGCCGTCGCGCCGATGGCGGCCTATTACGTCACCGACGACATGGAAGTGCTGGGACCCGACAAGGGACTTCCCGAACTCGGCCTTTATGACATCCGGCTGAAGTTTTCGGACCAGCGCGGCGAGCTGATCGAGGCCGTGGCGGATGCGATCCGCCATGCCCTGCAGCCGACCCAGCTTGCCAACCGGGTTGCATGAGCTGGATAAGAGAAAACCTGTAAGTCTTTAGAAAAGCAGTGCAATCAATGCCCCGGCCGCGACCACGACAAGACCGGCGAGCAGGATCGAAATGACGCCGGTGATGATGCCGACGATAAGGCCATAGCCGTCCCGTTCGGTGTCCGACAGCCCGATAATGGCCAGTGCAAAAGCCGGCAGCCAGTTGCCGAACGGGATCGGCATGAAGACCACCAGCGAAAGCAGAAAGGCAAAGGCGCCGAGCAGGCGTTCGGACCGCCGGGTTTTCAGAAACCAGGCGCGCGGACGGACGGCGCTCTCGATCCAGCGCAGCCAGGGCAATATCCGCTCTAGCAGTGTCATGAAGCGCGCGCCGTCCATCGAGAATTGTGCGATCCGCTCCGGCAACCAGACGCGCTTGCGGCGCGATGCCATCATCTGCCAGCTCACGAGGATCAGCGGTATGCCGAGCACCAGTGTCGCGCCCGGCGGCAGCGGTATCAGGTTGGGGATCGCAAACAGCACCAGAAAGGCGCCGAAGGACCGTTCGGCCAGCGCGCCGTCGAGCTGATCGAGGCTGACGCGGCCATCCGGCCCCGGCTGGAGGCGGGCGAGAATGGCGGAGAGCTTGTCACTGTCTTCCGTATGTTCGTTCACCGACGGTTTCCTTTGCTTGGACACAGAAGAAAGTAGGAACGCGATGCGGCTTTTGGAAGTGCCACCGGGCGTCTTCGCGGGGCATGGTGAAGCCTGTGGAAATCTCCGCTTTTCATTGTGGATAACGGAGGGAAGACCTGGGGAGAAACTGTGAAGATCTTTTCAAGCCCGGTGCTGAGGAGGGATTTGTTTCGCCCACGCAGGCATTGGCCCGGAACACGATGGAGTTCTGAACGTTTAAGAGACATCCGAACGAAAAATCAGGAGTTCGAAATGTTCAAAGGTAAGGTCATCCTCGCTTCCATTCTTTTCGCCATGGGCAGCCTGCTTGCCTCTTGCGGCAACACCATCGAAGGCATGGGCCAGGATACGGCGAACGCCATCGATGCGACGCAGAACGCCGGCCAGTCCGTAGACCGCGCTGCAAGCTATTAATAGAAGTCTTTGATTTCATTGCAAAAGCCCGGGCCGAGCGCTCGGGCTTTTTGTTTTGCGGAAGGCGGTGTCAGATCGCGTTCTGCCAGCCGTGGTAAAATGCGTGATCGGCCATCACCGGCAGGGGTACAGGGCTGTAGGTCTTTGCCGACCAGTATGCCGCCGTGGCGAAATCGAGGCTGTGGCGCGCGTCGGCAAGGGTCAGCGGCAGCGGCGTCTTGGTGCAGATAGCGTTGTGGAAACCCTGCATCTGGCCGGCAAAGCCGGTGGGCGGCGGAGCGAACTCGGCCAGGGTTTCGTCGATCCGGCGCGCGATTTCGTCATTCGCCGGGATAAAGCGCCACGGCGCGTCCTCGGCGGTGAAGTCGGGCCGGCTGTCGGTCTCGATCACCATGTTCTCGAAGCACAGCCGCATGCGGCTCAGCGGCTCGACGGAGCCGAGTGTTGCCGAGGTGGTGGCGAGCGCGCCGCAATGCAGTTCTACGGTCACGCTGGCGCAGTCCTCGACCTCGATCCCGCTGTTGACGCGGGTGGCGATGCGCGCGGAAAGCGAGCGCACCGGGCCGAGCAAATAGAACATCAGGTCATTGGCGTGGATCGCGTGGTTCATCAGCACGCCGCCCAGCGCATCATTCCAGTGCCGCCGCCAGTCGTGCTCGTAATAATGCGCTTCGCGCAGCCAGTGCACCTCGCATGTCGCGACATAGGGCTTGCCGGCAATGCCGGTGGCGATCAGATGCTTGGCCTTCTGCGCGCCGTCATTATAGCGATACTGCATGATCGGCATGACATGGCCGGTGGAGCGCGACTCGGCATCGAGCAGTTCATCGATATCGGCAAGCGAGCCGACCAGCGGCTTTTCGCAGATCACGTGTTTGCCGGCCTTCAGCGCCGCAAGCATCAGGGCCTTGTGGGTGCCGGGCGGCGTGCAGACGTCGATCACGTCGATATCGTCCATGCCCAGGATCTCGAGATAGTCGGTCTCTCGCCGCTCGATGCCGAACCGGTCGCCGACCGCATTGAGGTGGCTGGCGTCGATGTCGCAGATGGCGGCGACTTCGAAGCGCTCCGGGTTGGGAAGGTAACCGCGGCTGATATGTGTTTGGCCGACGCCCAGGCCGACGACGGCGACTTTGAGTTTTCTCGTCATTCCAATGTCCTGTTATGCATATTACGGACGTTTGCTTTCAATGCCGTTCCGTGCCTTCGGGCGCGGTCAAAGCCAGACGATCCGGCAGGGCGCGGCGCGCGGCGCTGGCAAGGGTTTCGGGGGCCAAAACAAACTCTGTGCAAGAATCATGCTTCCAGCAGGTAACCGCCAGCATTATCCGTTTTCGCGCTGGCGAAGCTTTGTCACTTTATCGCCATGTTCGGGCGCTCATGGCAAGCCCCTTGCGTGATTCGATCCGATGCGAATCGATTTTAAAAGTGAGCGAAGGCGGTTAAGTTTTTGACTAAAATCAGTTTTCAATGCCCGGCCTCAGTCAGAAAACCTTCGACCATCGCCCTGTAGCCCGATCCGAAAAGCCGGAAATGCACCAGCGCCGGCCAGAGACTGTAGACAGCGCGCCGCGTCTCGAATCCGGGATCGAGCGCGCCGTAACGGCCGTAGAATCGCTCGTCGAGATGGCCGAAAAGCGCGGCCATCGCCAGATCGACCTCGCGGTCGCCATAATAGCAGGCCGGATCGATCAGCGCGGTCACGCGATCGCCCGACGTCATCACATTGCCCGACCAGAGATCGCCGTGCAGCAGGGCCGCCGGCGGGGTGTCCGGAATGAGTTCGCCAAGCCGCGCGGCGAGGCTTTCGACCCGCCGGGCAAGCGGGGAAGGCAGGTCCGCGAGGTTGTTGAGCAGGCGGTTGTCGCGCCAGAAGGCGACCCAGGATGGGGTCTCGTCATTGCGGATGGCGACCTTGCCGAAAGAAAAATTCTCGCCGAAACCGTAGGGTCTGTCGACCGGCTGGTGGAGAGCGGTCAGAACCCGCGCCAGATCGTCCTCCGCGCCCGAAAATCCGCTGCGGCCCTCGACCTCCTCCATGATGAGCAATGTATCGTCGGCGGCAATCACGGCGGGCGCGGGCGCGTCGTTCGCCGCGATCAGCCGCAGCATCCCGGCTTCCAGCGTCGGTGCCGGGCCGGTTTTCACGATGTAGCTCTGTCCATCGTCCGTCGCGGCGCGCATCAATGCGGAAAGGTCGCCGCTTGAAAAATGAGCGAGTTCGACGCTTTCGACGCCGAGCAGGCGGGCAGTATGGTCTGCAATCTGGTTCATCGTCGTTCCGTGGCTGAGCGCGCTCTGGACGCCGGGGGCGGTGCTGTCATAAAAGCAATCACCGCCGTCTGAAGGCTACGGCAATTTACCCGCGGAGTGCAAGAATGGCGATCGAGGACGTAACAACCCTGCTGAGAAACCCCGAGGCGGCGCAGACCGTCATCGGCATCCTCAAGCAGCGATTCGCCGACAAGGTGCAGACCGGCGAGGCCTTCCGCGCCCAGCATGCCCACACCACCACCTATCTGCCGGCGCAGCTTCCCGACGCCGTGTTCTTCGCCGAAAGCGCCGACGATGTGAAGGCGGTGGTCAAGGCCTGCGCCGCCCACAAGGTGCCGGTGATACCCTTCGGCACGGGGTCTTCGCTCGAGGGGCAGGTGAACGCGCCGGAGGGCGGCATCTCGATCGACTTCTCGCGTATGAACCGCGTTCTGGCAGTCAATGCCGAGGATCTCGACTGCACGGTCGAGCCCGGCATCACCCGTGAGGAGCTGAACGCATATCTGCGCGATACCGGCCTGTTCTTCCCGATCGATCCGGGTGCCAACGCCTCGATCGGGGGCATGGCCTCCACCCGCGCCTCCGGCACCAATGCGGTGCGCTACGGCACGATGAAGGACGTGGTGCTGGCGGTCACGGCGGTGACGGCGGATGGCGAGGAGATCACCACCGCGAGCCGCGCGCGCAAGTCCTCGGCGGGCTACGACCTGACGCGGCTTTTCGTCGGCGCGGAGGGCACGCTCGGCGTGATCACCTCTGTGACGCTGAAGCTTGCCGGCATCCCGGAAAAGATCGCCGGCGGGGTTTCCTCCTTCGACACGCTGGAGGATGCCTGCAATGCGGTGATCATGACCATCCAGATGGGCATTCCGGTCGCCCGCATCGAACTGCTGGACGCGCTGCAGGTGAAAGCCTGCAACGCCTACTCCGGCCTCGATTTCCCAGAAACGCCGCTGCTGCTGTTGGAATTCCACGGCAGCGAGCAGGCGGTCGCCATGCAGTCGGAGCAGTTCGCCGGGATCGCGGCCGAGTGCGGCGGATCGGAGTTCGTCTGGACCGCCAATGCCGAGGAGCGCAACAGGCTCTGGAAAGCCCGCCACAATGCCTATTGGGCGGGCAGGGCGCTGAAGCCGGAGTATGAGGGCTTTTCCACCGATGTCTGCGTGCCGATCTCGCGCCTTGCCGATTGCGTGGCAGAGACCCAGGCCGATATCGCGGCTGAGGGCATTCTGGCCCCGGTGGTTGGCCATGCCGGCGACGGCAATTTTCATCTCCTGGTGCTGTTCGACAAGGACAAGCCCGGCGAGATCGAGAAGATCGAGGCGTTCACCGTCCGCCTTGCCGAGCGCGCGATCGCCATGGGCGGCACCTCGACGGGCGAGCACGGCGTCGGCCAGGGCAAGAAACGCGTTGTCGGCAAGGAGCTCGGAAGCACGGTCGCGATGATGCGGGCGATCAAGCAGGCGCTCGACCCGGACAACATCTTCAATCCGGGAAAGATATTCTGATTGCAGCCGGTGCGGCCTCGCGGAAAAAGGGCATATCGCCCCGCATGGAACCGGCGCCTGAACTGGTTTGCCATTCTGCCCTGTGCTAGGTTCTGGCCAATGCGGCCGGAGCCGCAAACGCAAGTGACAGAGGAATAGCAGGTTTGCTGGCACGAATACTGGTTATCATTGGCGCTTTTCTGGTTTTCGTCCTCTGTGTCGCGCTGGTCGCCCCCTATTTCATCGACTGGAGCAGCTTCCGGCGGGAATTCGAGGTGCAGGCGAGCCGGGTGATCGGCAAGAAGGTCGAGGTGCTCGGCGACGTCAATGTCCGCATCCTGCCGTTTCCGGCGATCACCATGCACGATGTCAGCGTCGGCCGCGATGCCGCCGGCACGCCGCTTGCGACGGCTGAATCCTTCTCAATGGACGCGGAACTGGCGCCCTTCCTTAGCGGCGAGATGCGCATTTTCAAGATGCAGCTCGAACACCCCGTGTTCAATCTCTCGCTTGATGAGGATGGCGCGCTCTCATGGACCGACACCGGCGAAAGCGCGATCGCCTCCCGCCGCGTGATCTTCGAGGATGTCGAGGTGCGCGATGGGGAAATCCACCTCTCGGATGCGGCAAGCGGGCGGATGCGCAGCCTGACCGATATCGACGCCATGCTTTCCGCCAACGCGATCGAAGGCCCGTGGCGCATGGAGGGGACGGGTGTGCTCGATGGCCGCGCCGGAAGCTTCAGCATCCTTACCGGCAGACCCGATCCCGAAACCCGCTCCGTGCGGGTGCGATTGACCGCCGCGCCGCTGCAATGGCCGCTTCTGGCGTCGATGGAAGGCGATGTCTCTCTCGCGACAGGCGCGCCGGTCTATGCCGGCGACTTCCGTCTCGCCGTGACCGCCGATGAGGAACAGGACGTGCCGCCGCCGCGCGTTGCCGGCAAGTTCGAGCTCACCAACAACTCCTTCGCGGTGCCGGAATACCGGCTGGAAGTCGGCACCCGAGTCGATCCCTATGTGATTTCGGGAGAGGGCAATTTCGACACGCGGCCGGGCGGCACCTTCCTGCTGACGGCCAACGGCCAGCAATTCAATGTCGAGCGGCTTTCCGATTACGACACCAATCTGAAGAAGGGCCGGGTCGCGCCGCCGAGCGCGCGCGAACGCCTCGACGTGCTGATCGGCTTCATCAAGGACGTGCCGATCCCGCAATTGCCGGGCAAGGTGACGTTCCGCCTGCCGGCGCTGGTCTCCGGCGACACCACGATCCGCTCGATCGTGCTCGACGCCTCTCCGGACGGCGATGGCTGGCGGATCGAAAACGGCTCGGCGATTCTGCCCGGCCGCACGCAGGTGGAAGCGTCCGGGCGGCTGGCCGTCGGCGAAACGACGGATTTTTCGGGCTCGCTCCTGGTCGCCTCGCGCCAGCCAAGCGGACTTTCGCAATGGCTGACCGGCAAGGTCAGCCCGGAAATCCGCGAACTCGACCGCGCCGGCTTTTCCGCCGACGTTATTCTGACGCCTGAGACCCAGGCCTTCGAAAATCTGCAGATCGTCGCCGGCGACGCCGTGCTCGACGGCACCCTGTCGCGCCAGGCCGACGGCGCGGCGACGCCGACGCTCGATTTCGACCTCTCCGGCAATGTCATCGATCTGAACGCGCTCAGGGCCCTTGCCGGGCTGATGGTTGGCGAGGATATCGATACCGGCCTCAGCCAGCACCGCATTCACGCCACGCTCAGGGCCGGCGCAGTCAACGCCTTCGACCTGACGGCCAATGTGGTCGATACCGATTTCACCTATCAGGCGGGCGCGGTGACGATCGAGAGCCTGAAGATCGACGATCTTTCGGGCGCGGCGATTACGCTTTCGGGTCAGGCGCAGACGATGCGGGACATGCCGACCGGCTCCGCCCGCCTGACGCTTTCCGCCGGAGACATTACCGATTTCGTGGCGATGCTCCGCCAGCGGGCCGGCGATCATCCGCTGCTGACCATGCTCGGCGATGGCGCGCTCTGGTACAACGATACCAGTCTCGAGGCGGACCTGACCTTCGGGCAGGACGGAACCGCAGCCGCCGCCGTGATCCAGGGGAGCGCCAATGGCAGCCGCATTTCCGGCTCGTGGCGGATGGACTCGCTCACGGGGCAGGGCGGCATGAGCGGCCAGCTTCAGGCCTCGAACCCGGATGCAGCGGTGCTGTTCGGGCAGGCGGGCCTGATGCCGCTGCCGATCCCCGCGCCGGCGGGCGCGCAGGTGTCGCTCTCCGTCGATCGCGCCGATGCCGAAGGGCCGGCCGCCATCGGCTTTCGCGCGGCAAGCGGCGAGACCCGGTTCTCCGCCAGCGGCGAGGCGAGCCTCGCGGCGGGCGATTTCCTGAACGGCCGCTATTCGGTTTCGCTCGAAAGCCCTGATCTTGAACCTTATCTGGCGATGAACGCCTTTGCGGTGCCCGGCACGGCCTTCGGGGTGCCGGTGTCGCTGAAGGCCGCGCTCGATATCGACGATGAGGCCTACACGCTTTCGGCCATTGACGGAACGCTTGACGGCAACGGCCTTGCCGGCCGGCTTTCGCTCGCAAGGGGCGGGCCAGTGGCCTCGCTCAAAGGGGCGCTCGCGCTCGACCGGCTCGACATGGCCTGGCTGACGGAGGCCATTTTCGGTCCCGATTTCACCGATTCCGAGGGCAATCTCTCGGATGTGCCGTTCGACCGCGCCTATTTCGGAACGGCGGAGGCGAGCGTGGACCTGCAGGCGGGCGCGTTCGATCTCGGTCTTGCAGAGCCGGTGACCGGCATGGGCGGCAAGCTCGATTTCCGCGGCGGCGGCATGGCGCTCAACGGGCTTTCGGGCCGGCTGATGGGCGGCACGCTTTCCGGCGACATGCGGCTCGGAAACACCGATGGCAATGGCTATTTCCAGGCCCAGCTCAATCTTGCCGACGCGACCCTGCCCGACAATCTCTGGCAGGCGGACGGGACGCCCGTCGTCTCCGGCGCGTTCGATCTCGGCCTTGTGGTGGAGACCACCGCCGATACCGCGCGGGGTCTGAAATCGCAGGCCAGCGGTTCCGGCATCGTCACGCTCAAATCGCCGACCTTCAACGGCCTCGATCTCGGTTTCAGGGACGAGCTTCTCGCCTGGGCGGATGCCGAGGGCACGGAAATCACCAATGAGGCGATCGAGGACAAGGTCCGTGCGCTGCTCTTCGGCGATGGCGGCTTCCAGGCGGGCGATATCGCGATCCCGTTTGCGATCACCGACGGAACGCTGCAGGCGCGCAATGTGCTGGTCGATCTGCCCGAGGCCAGCGTCTATGCGGCGATGGAGGCCGATCTGGACACGCGCGATCTGGACGCCGCGCTCGATGTCGCGCTCAAGCTTGGCGACGAGGGCGAGGAGGGGGCGAGCGCTGGCTTCACGATCGGCTTCAAGGGCCCGCTTGCCGCGCCGGACCGCACCCTTGATCTCACCGAGATCGACAATTATCTGGCGCTGAGGGCGGTCGAGCGCGAGCGCGAGCGCGTGGAACGCCTGCAGGCCGATATTCTCGAAAAGCAGCGCCTGCGCCGTGAGGCGGCCCTCTACCAGGGACGGGAAGAGGCGCGCGAGCGCCAGCGTCAGGAGGAGGCGGAACGGCAGCGGCAGGAAGAAGAGGCGCGCCGCGCCGCCGAGGCCGCCCGCAACGCCGAGGCGGGTGCCGCCGGTGAGCCTTCGTCAGATCAGTCATCGCCGGGCGGCGCTGGCGAGACAGCGCCCGATCAGCCGGCTGAAGCCGCCCCGATTTCCGCCGCGCCGGCGGAGGTCGTTCCCGAAGCGCCGGAGAAGAGCGATTGGGACCGACTGATCGAATCGATCATCGACGGGGCTGAGGAAGTGCGCCAGGAGGGCGCGCCAAGCCCCTGAACGTCTCGGTCAAAATATCGCCGGTATTGCGGAGCATGTGAGGCGCAAACCGGGCACTGTTGGAACGACTTTGCGCCGGGCAATGCTTTTTTTGCCGCAGCCTGGCGCTATGGATTCGGCAAGGTTGTCGCGGTAAAACAATGCGGTAGAGCCACAGTGTGGCTAATCGGATGAAGGGCAGACTTGAATGAAGACGGTGAAGCGCAGGCTTTTGATCGGGCTTGGTTGGGTGATGGTGACGCTTGCCCTTATCGGCGCGGTTCTGCCCATCATGCCGACCGTGCCGTTCCTGATCGTGGCCGCCGCCGCCTTCGCCCGGTCCTCGCCGGAGCTTGAGGCGCGGCTGATGAACCATCCGCATTTCGGCCCGCATCTCGGCCGCTGGCGGCGCGAGGGCGCGATCTCGCTGCCGGCCAAGCTGCTTGCCGTGGCGGCCATGGGCTGCAGCATGGTCTCGGTTCTGCTGTTTGCCGGCGCGTGGCCGTGGCTGCAGGCCGGCGTCGCGATCGTGCTCGCCTGTTGCGCGCTCTACGTCCTCACCCGCCCTTCGCCGTCCAGAATGGCTGCAGACGGCTGATCGCCACGGGTTTTAGCTGTTTTCCCGCGCCCTTGCCGCCGGCGCCTTCGACCAGTCGGGCTTGCTGATGCTTTGCAGCGGCTTCGATCCGGCATTGTCGATGCGGGCGAGAACGGCGCGCGCGAGTTCCCGCCCGGCCTGGCTGAAATCCTCGCTCATGGCGATGAGTTCCGGGTTGATCCAGTTCAGGAAATCGGCCGGCTGCTTGGCCACCACGTCGACCTCGCGGCCGAGCGTCAGGTTGCAGTCTCTCAGCGCCGCCATGATCGGGATCGCGCTGCTGCCGCTGCAGGCGATCACGGCGTCCGGCGGATGGCTGGAGCGCAGCGTCGCGAGCATGCCGCTGCGGATCTCGGTCAGGGGCGAATCGGTCGAGATCGATGTCAGCGGCGTCTCCTGCAGGGAGAACTGGCTGAGGCCGCGTTCGAAGCCGGAGCGGAAATACTTGTAATAGGTCAGGTGGCTCGGCGGCTGCAGGCTGACGATCCGCTTGCGCCCGCGCCCCGCCAGCATTTCCACGGCGTCGAAGGCATAGGCGTCATTGTCGAAATCATGGAACGGATAGTCGATATTGCCGTCCGTGCGGCCATGGGCGGCAAACGGCATGCCGCGCTCGCGCATCAGCTTGATGCGGGGATCGTCGGGCTCGATGCGCGAGATGATCACGCCATCGGCCGAGCCGGTATCGAGGATATAGCGCACCGGCGCCATCTGATCGTGATGGATCGGCTGCGGCATCAGCACGAGATGATAGGGCGTGTCGGCCAGGATTTCCGAAATGCCGAAGATCATCTGTCCGGCCATGCCCATGATTTCCTCTTCCAAATTGAGGATGAGGGCGATGACATTGGTCTTGCCGGTCCTGAGCCTGACGCCGGCGCGATTCGGCATGTAGCCGAGCTGCTTGGCGACCAGCCGCACCCGTTCCTTGGTATGCTCGGCGATATCCGGCGCATCCTTCAGCGCGCGCGAGACGGTGGTGACGCCGAGCCCGGTCATATAGGCGATGGTCTTCAGCGTCGGTCGGGCGTTTGCGGTTTCGCCTGTCCGGGTCTCTGCGCGGCGGCCCTCTGTTCGGCTTGTCGTCGGTTTCATTGCGTCTCCTCATTCGCCGGCAACCGGACATGATTGCAAACGCGCCTTGCCGCGCGAAACTGGTCGCGCGCCCCGGCTCGTCTGCGGCTCGAGGTTGCACCTCTCCCGCCCCGCCCTGAACAGCCCTGCCTGCCGCCGACGCTTATAGCGTCTCCCGGCAATCCATGCGCAAAAAAAAGCGCTGTTCGCCGGGCGTCAGGCAGTCTCCTCCCGTCAGGGAAAGGGGATGGTGGCAGTCTAGCGCGGCAAGAGCTGAAACGATACAGAAAAGTGTTTCTGGCCGTTCGATCCCCTGATTTTCAAGGCGTAGGCGGCGTCATGACGCATAGGTCACCGCATTGTTTGCGTTAGCGAAGAAGCGCCGCTTCGAAAGCTGATTTCCTGGAAAAAATACAATTAAAATAATATTTTAATGGGGTATTTGCATTGCAAAAATGAGAACGGAGGGGGAGTCCTGAACTCCAACTAAAGTCGCACGGAAACAAAAACTTCGACAAAAAGGTTGCCAGCTTCCGGGAATTTGAATACCGTTTTCCGGCAACGTTTCAGTTGGGAGGACAAGATGAAACATGCAATTCTCACCGCAGCGCTCGCTGCCGGCGTCGCGATGCCGCTTTCCGCCAGCGCGACCGATCTTGAAGTAACCCATTGGTGGACCTCCGGCGGCGAAGCTGCCGCCGTGAAGGTGCTCGCCGACAATTTCAATGAGACGGGCAATACCTGGGTCGACAGCGCCATCGCCGGTTCCGGCACCACCGCCAACCCGATCATCGTCAGCCGCATTCTCGGCGGCAACCCCATGGGCGCGACCCAGATGAACACCGGTCGCGATGCCGAGGAGCTCATCAAGGCCGGCCTGATGCTCGATCTGACCGAGCTTGCCGAGAAGGAAGACTGGGCCAGCAAGATCCGCCCCGCCAAGCTTCTCGAAGCCTGCGAATATGACGGTCGCATCTATTGCGTTCCGATCAACATCCACTCCTGGCAGTGGATGTGGTTGAACCGGCATGTGTTCGAGGACAACGGCATCCCGGTCCCGACCAACTGGGCCGAACTGGTGGAAGCCGCGCCGAAGCTGCAGGAAGCCGGCGTCATTCCGCTTGCCACCGGCCAGCCCTGGCAGGTCGACGGCATCCGCAACGTGATGCAGGTCGCGATCGGCGGCGTCGACAACTATCTCGCCGTCAATGGCGACAAGGATCCCGATGCGGTGATGAGCGATGAAAACCGCGCAATCTGGGAAGCCTTCGCACAGGCCCGCACCATGGTCGATGATGCCTATTCCGGCCGCGACTGGAACGTCGCCACCAATATGGTGATCCAGGGCGATGCCGCGGCCCAGATCATGGGCGACTGGGCGCAGGGCGAGTTCGCCCAGGCCGGCCAGGAAGCCGGCGTCGACTATGATTGCCTGCCCGGCCTCGGCAACAACCCGGTTCTCGATACCGGCGGCGATGCCTTCTACTTCCCGAAGACGGATGACCCGGATATCACGGCCGCCCAGCTCGAGCTTGCCTCGATGCTGGTCTCGCCCGAAACCCAGGTTGAATTCAATCTGGTCAAGGGCTCGCTGCCGGTGCGCGGCGATGTCGATCTGGAAGCCGCCAATGCCTGCATGAAGAAGGGTATCGAGATTCTCGCCAACCCCGAGAACGTGCTGCCGTCGACCGAGCAGTTGCTCGATTCCGATACGCAGGGTCAGATCACCGACCTCGCGCTCGAGTTCTTCTCCTCCGACATGTCGGTCGATGAAGCCATGGAGCGGCAGAAGGAAATCATCGAACAGGCAATGTAATTTGCCCGGTTGAGCGGCGGGGCGGTTGATCCGCTCCGCCTTTCTTTCTGCACCAATCTCGTGAGGGGAGCAGCAATGGCTGATGTCGCTCGCCGTCCGATGGGTCTGTTCAAGAACCTGAACGCCAAGATCGCGGCCATACCGATGATGCTCACCGCGGTGGTCATCTTCATCGGTTGCACCGCCTGGACGGTTATCTATTCATTCACCGATTCAAGGCTTCTGCCGAGCGAGAACTTCGTCGGTTTTGCCCAGTATGATCGCCTGTTCGGCACCACGCGCTGGAATGTCGCGATCGGCAATCTGCTGATCTACGGCTGCCTCAGCCTGATCTTCTCTTTCGTCGTGGGCTTCATTCTGGCAACGCTGCTCGACCAGAAGATCCGCTTCGAAAACACCTTTCGCACGATTTTCCTCTATCCCTTCGCGCTTTCCTTCATCGTGACCGGCCTGGTCTGGCAATGGATTCTCGATCCCGGCCTCGGCCTGCCGAAGTTTCTCGATGAACTCGGGCTTCCCGGCGGCAATCTCGCGCTGCTCGGCAACAAGCACACCGTGATTTACGCGCTCGTGATCGCCGGATTGTGGCAGGGCACGGGGCTTGTGATGGTGCTGATGCTGGCCGGGCTGCGCGGCATCGACTCCGAAATCTGGAAGGCCTCGAAGATCGACGGCATTCCGGCATGGCGCACCTATATCTTTATCGTCATCCCGATGATGCGCGGCGTGTTCGTCACCACGCTTGTGATCGTCGCCTCCGGCATTGTCCGGGTCTATGATCTCGTCGTCGCCATGACCCAAGGGGGACCCGGCTTCGCCTCCGAAGTGCCGGCGAAATATGTCTACGACCTGATGTTCCAGCGCGGCAATATCGGGCAGGGACTGGCGGCCTCCACCGTCATGCTGGTCACTGTGTTCATCATCCTCGTGCCTTGGGCATTGATGGAATTCAGAGGCAAGAAGAGGTAGCAACATGGCTGACATCGCTTTGAACGGGCCTGCGGGTCCGCGTCCGAAACGCCGGCTCGCCCCCTCCAGGATCATTCTCTATTCCATCCTGTTCGTGGCCGCGGTCTATTATCTGATCCCGCTTTACGTGATGATCGTGACCTCGCTGAAAGGCATGCCGGAAATCCGCATGGGCAACATCTTCGCCCCGCCGGTGGAAATCACCTTCGAACCCTGGGTCAAGGCCTGGAGCGGGGCCTGTACCGGGCTTTACTGCGAAGGGATCAGCGTCGGTTTCTGGAACTCGGTCAAGATCACCGTTCCCGGCATCATCATCTCGATCGCGGTCGCCTCGGTGAACGGTTATGCGCTTGCCAACTGGCGCTTCAAGGGCTCGGAATTCTTCTTCACCGTGCTCCTGTTCGGGGCCTTCATCCCCTATCAGGTGATGCTCTATCCGCTGGTGATCATCCTGCGCGAACTGCATCTGTTCTCGACGCTGCCGGGCATCGTGCTTGTGCACACGATTTTCGGAATGCCGATCCTCACGCTTCTGTTCCGCAACTATTTCGCCTCGCTGCCGGAGGAGCTTTTCAAGGCCGCCCGCGTTGATGGCGCGGGGTTCTGGCAGATCTTCTTCAAGATCATGCTGCCGATGTCGCTGCCGATCTTCGTCGTCGGCATGATCATCCAGACCACCGGCATCTGGAACGACTTCCTGTTCGGGGTGATCTTCGCCGGCCAGCAGAACTATCCGATGACGGTGCAGCTCAACAACATCGTCAACGCGGTGCAGGGCGTGAAGGAGTACAATGTCAACATGGCGGCAACCCTTCTGACCGGCTTTGTCCCGCTCGCCGTCTATTTCGTTTCCGGACCGCTGTTCGTGCGCGGCATCGCCGCCGGCGCGGTGAAAGGGTGAATGATGAATACCAGTGTTTCCATCAAGGACCTCTCGCTCTCCTTCGGGGCGATCGACGTCCTCAAGAACCTCGATCTCGATATCCATGACGGCGAGTTTCTGGTGCTGCTCGGCTCGTCCGGCTGCGGCAAGTCCACGCTTTTGAACTGCATCGCCGGGCTGCTCGACGTTACCGGCGGCCAGATCTTCATCAAGGACAAGAACGTCACCTGGCTGGAGCCGAAGGATCGCGGCATCGGGATGGTATTCCAGTCCTATGCGCTCTATCCGCAGATGACGGTGGAGAAGAACCTGTCCTTCGGCCTTCAGGTCGCCAAGGTGCCGAAGGCGGAGATCGACAAGCGCGTCAAGCGCGCCTCCGAAATCCTGCAGATCGAGCCGCTCCTGAAGCGCAAACCGGCCGAGCTTTCTGGCGGGCAGCGCCAGCGCGTCGCGATCGGTCGCGCGCTGGTGCGCGATGTCGACGTGTTCCTGTTCGACGAGCCCTTGTCGAACCTCGACGCGAAGCTCAGGTCGGAGTTGAGGGTTGAGATTAAAAGGCTTCACCAATCACTTGAAAACACGATGATTTACGTGACCCATGACCAGATCGAGGCGATGACGCTGGCCGACCGGATCGCGATCATGCGCGGCGGCGTGATCCAGCAGCTCGACGAGCCGACCACGATCTATAACCGCCCGGTCAATCGCTATGTCGCCGGCTTCATCGGCTCGCCGCCGATGAACTTCATGGATGGCGAACTGCGCCACGAGAACGGCAAGCCGGTGTTCCGCACCAATGATGTCGACTTCTCGCTCGAAGGCTATGATGCCAATGGCGAGTTGCCGGAATCCGGCAAGGTGACGCTCGGCGTCAGGCCGGAGCATATCGTCATCGACAAGGCGCTGTCGGAGGAAAACCTCGAAGTGCATGAGGCGACCGTCGACCTTGAGGAACCGATGGGCGCAGACAGCCTGCTATGGCTGAAATATGCCGGTCATCTGATGACCGTCAGGGTGAACGGCAATGTCCGCTACAAGGTCGGCCAGAAGATCCGCTTCGCCTTTGATATTCCGCTTGCCTCGGTCTTCGATGCGAAGACCGAACTGCGGCTTTGAAGCAAGGCCGCGACGGGCCATTCCCGCGCGGCATGAATAACAGGAAGGGCATGCCGGCCGGATCGATGGCGGCAGCCGGAGGAAACAGATGACAAAACTAGGATTCCAGCTTTACAGCGCGCGCAATTACCAGCCGTTTTCGACCATCTTCAAGAAGCTCGCCGCGGCGGGCTACGGCGAAGTGGAAGGCTACGGCGCGCTTTATGACGATCTCGACCAGGCGGCGCTCGACCGGCTTTCTTCCGATCTGGCGACGATCGGGCTTGCCATGCCGACCGGTCACTTCAGCTTGAACATGCTGGAAAACGATCCCGACCGCGTGCTCGAGATCACAACGGCGCTGAAGATGGACAGCGTGTTCTGCCCCTTCCTGATGCCGGATGACCGCCCGACGACGGCCGAGGGCTGGCGCGATTTCGGGGCCCGGCTGGAGAAGGCCGGCGCGCCCATGCGCGATGCCGGCCTCGTGTTCGGCTGGCATAACCACGATTTCGAATTTGCCGCACTTGAAGATGGCAGCGTGCCGATGACGCATTTGATGGAGGGCGGGTCTACGCTGGCCTGGGAGGCCGATATCGCCTGGATCATCCGCGGCGGCGCCGATCCTCGCCATTGGATCGAGACCTACAGCGATCGTATCAGCGCGGTCCATGTCAAGGATATCGCGGAACCGGGCGAAAACGAGGATGAGGACGGCTGGGCCGATGTCGGCCATGGCACGGTCGACTGGAAGGGGTTGATGGGCGTCCTGAAGCCGCTGCCGATCCGCCACTACATCGTCGAGCACGACAATCCGAACGATATCGATCGCCTGATCGAGCGGTCCATCGCATCTTTCCAGTCCTTCTGAACGAGGCTTTCATGACCAGGGAACTTGGTGTCGGCATCCTCGGATGCGGCAATATTTCCGCGACCTATTTTTCTCTCGCGCCGCTGTTTCGCGGCCTCAAGGTGCTGGCCTGCGCCGACATCAATCCGGCGGCGGCCACCGCGCGCGCGGAGGAGTACGGCGTGACGGCACAGAGCGTGGAGGACCTGCTCCAGAACGACGAGCTTGACGTCATCGTCAACCTCACCATTCCGGGCGCGCATTACGAAATGTCGAAGCGGATTCTCGAGGCCGGCAAGCATGTCTATTCGGAAAAGCCGCTGGTGCTGTCCGTCGACGAGGGCAAGGAGCTCGGCCGCATCGCCGCCGAAAAGGGGCTTTCGGTGGGCTGCGCGCCGGATACGTTTCTGGGCGGCGCCCACCAGCGCGCCCGCAAATATATCGATGAGGGCGGGATCGGGCGGGTCACCTCCGGCACCTGCCACGTGATGAGCCCGGGCATGGAGATGTGGCATCCCAATCCGGATTTCTTCTTCCTGCCCGGCGGCGGCCCCGTGCTCGATCTCGGCCCCTATTACATCGCCAACCTGATCAACCTGATCGGCCCGGTGAAACAGGTGGCGGCGCTGACCTCGATGGCGAACGAGACCCGCACCATCACCTCCGAACCGCGGCGCGGCGAGATCATCCCGGTGAAGACGCCGACCAATATCCACGCGCTGCTGGAGTTTCAAAGCGGGGCCACCATCTCGCTTTCGGCAAGCTGGGATGTGTGGGTGCACCGTCATTCCAACATGGAGCTTTACGGAACCGAGGGAACGTTGTTCGTGCCAGATCCCAATTTCTTCGGCGGCAAGGTCGAGGCGGCGGGCCGCGACGGCAAGACATCCGAACTTGACAGCCAGGATCACCCCTTCGGCAAGCCCAACCAGGGCGAGCGCGCCAATTACCGCACGGCCGGCCTTGCCGATATGGCGGTGGCGCTGATCGAAGGCCGCGATGCCCGCTGCTCGCTCGCCCGCGCGCTGCACGGCGTCGACGTCATGGCCGCGATCCTGAAGTCCGGGGAGACCGGCGCCTTCGTCCCGCTGTCGACGACCTGCACCCAGCCGGCGGCGCTTGATGCGGAGGCGGCCAGGGCGCTGTTGCGGTAGTTCCACCTAGTCCTGCGTCATCAACTCTGTTGGATGACTTTCTCTGTGAACCTTGCATTGAGGGTCACGACGATTTTTCGCATGACTGCTGCGATCG
>MDSV01026174.1_pt1 | contig 28640 bp, 16 predicted proteins | sample 810851 | NCBI WGS metagenome assembly MDSV01 (sample SAMN05326640, study PRJNA326480) | marine metagenome | isolation source: seawater | place: Atlantic Ocean: North East | collected 2012 | reverse complement strand
GGGGGGGGGGGGGGGAGCCGGTTCGTGGCGAGCGCCTTCGCCAGCCTCGCCGCGTGGTTCGTCGCGCTCGCCTCCGGGTCGAAATTCTCGGAGACGTCGGAGAAGCCGCGCGTGAAGTGGCACCCGTCGACGCGCGTCTCGCGCAGCGACGGCGTCCGCTCGACGAGCAGCGCCAGCTGAAGCGCGCCGTTTTCGCTGATGGGGTTCTCCCCGACATCCAGGTACCGCAGCGTCGGGTGGCCCGCGAGGTGCTCGGCGATCTTCGCCGCCGTCGCGTTCCGAACGCCGCACCCGCGGAACGACGCGTGCGTGAACGTCGCGTCGCGCGCGAGCGCGGGCAGCGCCGCCTCGACGCCCCTCGGCCCGAGGAAGGCGCGCGAGAAGTCGTACACGTGCTTGTTTTCGCGCATCATCTCCTCGCAGTGCGCGTGGAAGTCGTCGTCGGACATGTAGGCGTGCAGGAAGAGCATGGCCTCCACGAACTCAACCTGGGACACCACGCCGTCGGCGTCGGTGTCCAACCACTCCAACTGCTTCTCCGCGTCGCGCCGCGCCTCCGCCGGGTCGGGGTCGGCGCCGTCCATGAAGATGGCCACGAGTTCGTCCTGGTCCAACGACCCGGAACCGTCCACGTCCAGGTGGCGAAACACCGCCGCCAGCTTGCTCTCCCGGTCGGGTAGGTCGTCGATGTCCGGCACGGAAGCGAGCGTCTCTAAGATGCCCAGCTGAAACTCCTCGTCCACGAGCGCGTCGGCGATGGGGCGCATGGCGTCGAGATACTCCTTTTTCGAAATCTTGTTGTCCCCATCCTTGTCCATCTGCTTGATCATGGCGCGCACGTCGCCGTGGACCTTGATCGGGTTCAGCCCGCGCGCGAAACCCACGAGCTCGGGGATGGAGAGCGTCCCGCTGCCGTCCAGGTCCATGTGGTCGAACGCCAGGTCCAGCATCTCCGCGCGGGACAGGCCTTCGATGCGATGCGTGGGCAGGGGGGCGAGCAGTTTCGCGCGTCGCACGAGCTGGCGCACCACCTCGCTGTTCGCCGTGCACCCCAGGCGCTGGCACGAGGCGAAGTACACCTCGCACAGCGAGTCCTTCGAGTCCCACCCCGCCACTTTCTTCTTCGCGGGCACGAACTCCATCGTCGGCGGCGCCACCGCCGTCGCCGCGACGAGGCGCGCGAGAATGCCGAATCCGGAGCTGGCCACTGAGCACTGGTAACTGGCGGTTCGACAGTTCGAGGCGTACGTTTATTGAAGACAGTTTTTCGTCGGACGTACGTAGTTATCAACCGACGAGAGTTCTGCTGGGAGATATTCAATCCTGACGGCGATCGTGGTGAGTCTCCTATGCGCTTTGTAGAAAGTACCTTCGTACTACTTTCAAAAGCAGCCTTTCAAAAGCACCCTCGCGCGCCCTGACTACCGCTTCCCGTCCGAAGACGCGCGCTCGGCGAACATCCGCGCGATGGCGGAGTGTTTCGCGCGCTTTTTTTTCGCCGCCGGCGCGGGCCCGGACCCCGCGCGCTTCGCGCCCGCGCCGCCGGGAAACGAACCGTTCGCCTCCGCGTTTCGCACGATATCGCCGCGCGAGTCCTCTGCGCGCGAGTCCTGAACGCGCGCGTTTCCCGAAACCGAAACACCGTCCCACAGACCGACCGCGTCCGCGTCCGCCTCGTCCGCCTCGTCCGCCTCGTTTGTCTCGTCCCCCCCCCTTTTCTTTACCGTCTCCTTCGCGACGGCTTTCGCGAAGAGCCCCGCGACGCCGTTCCGGCTCGTCCGCGCGCGCGCTCTCTGCTCCGCCGCCCAGTCGAGCCGCGCCGCCGCGGGCGCCGCGTCCGACAGCGCCGCCGCGTTGAGCAAGGGCGCGTCTCGGTAGTCCGTGCCCCACATCACGTACATCGGCGTTTTCCTCGCGCGCAACTCCGGGAGTATCTCCGCGATCCGGGCTCCCCAGGGCGCGATCTCGCTCGGCCCGAGCACGCGCTCGGCGGAGCCGTGGCGCCGGTGCACGCGCGCGACGGCGCCCCAGCTCGCGGAGGCGACCAGCCTGGTCGGCATCACGGTCCGCTTCTGGCCTGGCGGCAGGCCAGTCTGCTGTCTGTCCGGCTGCGCGGTCTCGTGCGCGAGCTCGTCGGAAGCCACGAGCGCCAGGTCCAGGCGCGCGCACCAGCGAACGGTTTCGTCGCCGACGGCGCCGACGATCCACGCGCGGTCGCGGAACTCCACCGCCATTCGGATCTTCTTGTCCAGCCTGCTCCGCAGCTCCTCCACCTTCCCGCGGTTCGAGGCGCTCACCCCGAAGCTCGTGTGGAACTGGAACACTACGCACGCCAGCTTGTTCGCCCTCGCGACGGGCGCCAAGCACGCGTGGAACGCGCGCCACAGGTCGGCGCGCGCCGGTTCCGGCACGCGCGCGTAGGCGACGTGCGACTTGCCATCGTCCGCGGGCCCGAGCAGCGCGCGCGTGCTTCTGGGGAGCGACGCGACCTCGACGGAGGAGGCGCAGAAAGCCCCGAACGCCTTGAACAGGAACGCGAAACCCGGGGGGACGCGCGCGACCCACCGCTCGACGACTTTCGCGCTCGGGATCGCGTAGCACGTGGAGTCCACCTCGACGGCGCCGAAGTGCCTCGAGTAAATCTCCAGCCGGTCCTCCGCGCTGCGACAGGACGCGGGGTACACGCTCAGGTGCTGGTGCGGGGAGCCCCAGCCGCACGTGCCCTGTACCAGCCGGCCGGCAAGATCGAGCGGCGCGCCGGTCGCCATGGTGCGGTCCGCGAGACGGCCCCGGCGCGGAGCGCTCTGTCGTGGTGGGAAAGTCCAAAGTTCCGGATGTTCGTCGCGCCAGGCGTTTCGCCGCGCACACTCCTGGCGCCTGGATTTCTCGGAAATCTGCAGTCGGCTTCCGTCGCGCAGCCGCCGACGAGACGTATTTCGCCGCCGCCGCCCATTGCCACAGCGCGCCGCTCTCTGCGCTCGTGCATCCTCGCCCTACTGTCCACGCCGTCGCGTCTCCGACGATGGGTACCGAGTCGGGCGACGCGGGCGACGGCTGGACGACCCTCGGGTTGGACCCGCGGCTGCTCCGCGCGCTGACGAAGAAGCGGTACCGCGCGCCGACGGCGGTGCAGTCCCAGGCGATCCCGCTCGTTCTGGAGGGCAAGGACGTGGTGGCTCGCGCGCACACCGGGAGCGGCAAGACCGCGGCGTATTTGCTCCCCGCGATCCACAAGATCGTCACCAGCGCCGACACCGCGATGGGAGGCGCACCGCCCTCCAACCCGCGCGCGCTCGTGCTCGTGCCCACGCGCGAGCTCGCGCATCAGGTGAAGAAGGAAGCGGCGTTCCTCCTCGGAAAGTGCGCGCCTTCCCTGCGCGCGGGCGAACTCCCCGCGGCGGGGTGCGCCTCCACCGTGCTCCGCGAGTTCGCGGGCGCGCCGCCCGAGATCCTCATCGCCACGCCCGCGCGCGCGGCGGAGTGCGTCCGCGAGAACCTCTTCCCGAGCGGCGCGTTGGCCTCCGGGCTGGAGCTGCTCGTGCTCGACGAGGCGGATCTGCTGTTGAGCTTCGGGTACGAGGAGGACATCAAGACGTTGGTGGACGCCTGCGAGAAGGGCGTGCAGTGCATGCTCCTCTCCGCGACCGCGGGCGAGGAACTCGCCAGGCTGGAGTCGCTCGTGCTGCAGCACCCGGTGCGGCTGGACGTGTCCGCGAGACCCGACGACGGCGGCGGCGGCGGCGGCGGCGGCGGCGGCGACGACGAAAAGAAGGACGGCGGTCCCGACATCGCGCACCGCGTGTTGGAGGTGCGGGCCAAAGACAAGCTCTTGACGTGCATGTCCTTGCTCCGACTGGGCGCGTGTCGGCGTAAGGCGCTCGTGTTCGTGAAGGACCCAGACGCCGCGGTGCGCCTGCGACTGTTCCTGGACAAGTTCGGCGTGCCCTGCTGCGCGCTGCACGCCGAGCTCCCCGCCAACTCGCGCGCGCACATCCTGCAGGAGTTCAACCGCGGCGTCTACGACTACATGATCGCCGCCGCGGATGGCGAAGGCGGGGAAGAGGCGGGACGAGAAGGCGTTTCGGGCGACGGCGTCGACGGCGAGGACGGCGAGGACGCGAACCACGCGGAGGGCGACGCGGAGGGCGACGCGGGGGCTTCGAAAGCCTCAAGGAGGAAGAACACGAAAAAGAGCGACGCGTCTGTCGCGGCGAAGCCGCGGGGCGGGATCGGGCGACGCGACGCCGATTTCGGCGTCGCTCGCGGCGTCGACTTCAAAGACGTCCGAACGGTGATCAACTTCGACGTGCCGCCGAGCGCGTCGGCGTATTTGCACCGGGTCGGGCGGACGGGGAGGGCGGGGAAGAGCGGCACGGCCATCACGCTGGTGTCCCCCGCGGAAGCGCCCCTTCTGGAAACCGTGAAGACGGCGTTGGCGCGGCGCGGCGGTGACGCGGGCGCGGCGGCGGCGACGGAGATGGCGCCGTTCGCGGGCTTGAAGCCGGAAGCCGTCGAGTCGCTGCGCTACCGCGCCGAGGACGCGGCGCGGTCCGTGGGGAAGACCGCCGTGCGCGAGGCGCGCGTGCGCGAGCTGCGCGCGGAGCTGCTCAACAGCGAGCGGCTCGCCGCGCACTTCGAGGACAACCCCGAGGACCTGAACCTGCTCAAGCACGACGTGAGCCTCGCCAAGCAGCCGCCGGCGCCGCACCTGTCGCACCTGCCCGGGTACCTGCGCGGCCGGAAAAAGCTGGGCGACGCGCGCGCGGGCGCGGCGCTGGACGGCGACGGCAAGAGGCTCGGCGGGGGGAAGAGGGAGATGGACCCCACGTACGCGGACGTCGAGGAGCCCTCCGAGTTCGGGGGGAAGAAGAAGCGGAGGCGCGCGGCGAGGGGGGAGGACAAGAGCGGCAAGGGCAAGCCGGGTGAGAAAAAGCCGCTGCGCGCCGGGGACATTTTCAAAGCCGGGCGCGGGCGGAAAAAGATGGGACGCTCGAGGTCGAGGTGATATTTTTGCGAGCGACGGTATCAGCGCGATCGTATAATTATACACGACGCGATTGCGTGTCACAAAAGCGACGCCCCGTGCTTTCGATGCACCGCCGCGTCTCTGACACGCCGTAATCCGGGTCGCGCGGTAATCCGTGGCTGGCTTTTTTTTTGATGCAGAACACGCGAACAAAAAGACGCGCGAAAAGAGCGCGTCACAGTTCGTCTCGCGCGTCAAAAAAGTCCGGCGCGCGTCCCTCGCAACTCGCGTCCGCGGTGACGAGCGCGCACTGCGCGGCGATGAACCCGCGCGCGAACGGATACACGCCTCCCGAGACGACCACGCTGGTGAGGTGCGCCTTCGCGCGCGCGTCGCGGCGCAGCAGCGCGCACACCGAGATCGCCGCGCGCGTCACGTTGAAGGCGTCCGAGTCGACGCCCTCGAAGCCCTCGGGGAACGAATACGACGGCGCCGGCGGCGACGGCGGCGGCGCCGGCGCCGGCGGCGCCGGCGGCGGCGCCGGCGGGACCGTCGCGTTCGCGTCGGCGCTCGTCTCGACACTCGTCTCGACACTCGTCTCGGCGCGCGTGCCGTTCGCGCGCGTGCCGTTCGCGTTTCCGCTCAGCACGTGATCCGTCGCCTCTTCCCAGACGCGCGTGATGAACGCGTCGCCCGCGAAGAACGCCCCGTCGACCACGCGCAACCGCGCGTCAGCCGCCAGCGCGCCGCACGCGCCGTTCCAGTTGTCGTACACGAGCCCGCTCTTGGTCTCCTCGGCGGCGACGATCCACGAGGGCGGTGAAAGTCGCCGGGCAGCCGTCGCCGCGCGCGCGTGCAGCGCCGCCAGCGTCAGCTCGCACCCGCTGCACCGCAGCAGCGGCGGGACCTCCGCCAGGTTCGGCCAGATGGCGTTCGCCGCGTCCGCCGCTTCGGCCGACGCGGCGGATTCGTCCACCAGCAGTTCACGTCGCCGGCGGGCGGAAAACGAATCCTCGTCGCGCATGGCGCCCAGCCCGTCGCGGCCGGAGCCGCCGCGGGTCACGTGCCCCCGTCGCGCGCCCCATCCGTCGTGCGCGGGCTCGGGGCGTCGCGCGCGCGTCTGTTTCTGCGACGGCTCCAGTCCGTGTGCGCCCTCGGCCCTCGCCCTCGCCGCCCTCGCCGCGGCGTCACCGGCATCGTTCGGCAGCGGCCCGCGCGCGGTTCTTCTCGCGTCGTGCCAAGTCGCCCTCGCGCGCGCCGCGCCGCGCGCCGCGGGCTCGGAGCCGCTCGCGCGGGGCGCCGTCGACGCGAGCGTCGCGAGGACGAGCGCCAGAGCCAGGCCCGCGAGGCGCGCGCGGGGTCGACCGCGGACGCACCGAGAGGGGAAGCGCGACATGCCCTCTGCTTTGGGCTAGGCACCCGAGGCTGGCGACCACCGACGAGCTCCGAGCGAGAGAAATCAGCGTTTTCTGGCGCTCGCCGAGTCGCCGATCGCGGCTCGCCGACGAAAACTGTTTCAAGCCCAAACAAAGATATTTTCTCCACTTCTCGTTCGGGCTCGACTGTCACACCTCGTGTGAGAGGCACGCGCGGGTTCGAGGCGTCGCTGTCTCGAGACTGGAGGCCACATCGCGGCGTGCGCGTGGTGTGCATCTCCGGAGAGTCGTCGCCGGGACACGCACTGCGCGGTGAGGCGACCGACCCTGCGTGTTCGCCGCATCTGTGAAAGGCACATTTTTTCGCGGGAGCCCGAAAAAGTGACATGCACGTCCAGACTCGCGGCGTCGCACCCCTCGCGGGTCGTCCCCGCGTCTCCCACACGCGCGCAACCGTTCCGCGTGCACCGCTGACGGGTTCCCGCCCGCGTGCCTTCTCGCAAGGCGAGCCGTCCACAAGCGCCAGGGAGTCGCGTTGGCGGGTGGCGCTCGCCGCGTCATTCGTGACGACGACTTCGGCGCTGGCGCAGCTGTGGATGCCTCTCGCGGCGACCGCCAGGACCGCGGCGGAGACGCCCGCCAGCGCGGGCGCGTCGACCGCGGAGACGCGCGCGGTGCCCCCCGTGTCTGCGCCGCGGTTCCACCACCTCGAGCGCCTCTCTTCGCCTCTGGACGCCTCTCCAGCCTCCGGCCCCGGCGAACGAAAAGCGCCCGAAACGCCGGATATCGATACGCGCGATGTCGACAAAAAGGGTGATGCTCCTCGTATCGCCGCCGCGACGGCGCCGGCGCCGCCGCGCCGCAAAGCCAACGCGTTCGTGCGCGAGGCCGCGGACGCGGTCGGCCCGTGCGTCGTGCGCATCGACGTGGACTTCGACGCCGCGGGTCCCTTTTCGCACCCGCGCGGGTCCGCGGCGACGGACGAGGCGCTGGCCCGCGAGCGCGAAGCGTTCGCGGCGGCGGCGGCGCGGCGCGGCGCCAGGAGAAACGCTGCGGCGCGGCGCGACGCCGCGGACGCCGCGGCTTTTCCTTCGCGCCGCGAAGGAAAACGCCACGGCCAGGGGTGCGGTTTGGTGATCGATTCCGAGAACGGCCTGATCGTGACCAACGCGCACGTCATCAAGAAACGCGGCGTCGTGCGCGTCACGCTCGCGGACGGGAGGAGCGTTCCCGGCGACGTCGTCGGCGTCGACGCCCTCACCGACATCGCGCTCGTGCGATGTCGCGTCGCGGCGCCGTTTGATGATGCGAAGACGTCGGCGCCGGGGACGCTCCTTCCGTTCGCGCTCCCCGCGGCGCCCCCGCTGGGGGACAGCGCCGCGCTGGAGGTGGGCGACTGGGTGATCGCGCTGGGGAACCCCTTCGGGCTGGACAACACCATCACGCTGGGCATCGTGTCCCACCCGCGGCGCACGTCCAGCGAGCTGGGCGTCTCCGACCGCCGCGTGGACTTTCTGCAAACCGACTGCGCCATCAACCCTGGGAACTCGGGCGGCCCGCTGGTGAACGAGTTCGGCGAGGTGGTCGCCATCACCGCCGCCGTGCGCGCGGACGCGGAGGGCATAGGCTTCGCGATCCCCGTGAACGAGGTCCGGCGCGTGGTGGGCCTCCTCGCCGCGGGAAAAACCGTCGCGCACGCGCACGTCGGCGTGCGCATGGTGGATGCCGAGACGCCGCGACGCCGCGACGACGACGCGGCGAAGCGCGCCGGTGCCGTCATCGTGGAGGTGGTTCCGGATTCGCCCGCGTTCCTCGCCGGCGCGCGCGCGGGCGACGTGTGCGTGGCGATGGAGGGCGAGCCGCTGGCGGACGCCGCGCAGGTCCGCGCGAAAGTGGAGGCCCTGCTGCCGGGGGAGCCGCTGACGCTGACCATCGCGAGGGGAGAACGGCTGTTGGACCTCGAGATGCGCGCCGCGGACCGATCGGCGCCTTCGATCGGCGAAACGTCGACGAGTCCCGCGCGGTCTCGGCACGCTCCAGTCTGAAACGTGAGAACTGAGAAGAACTGAGAACGTGAGAAGCGGGTAGTGACTGTTTGAAACGTCGCGTTCGTTTACGACGTAGCCACCTCCGAGGGCTGGACACTCGCACGCGCGCCCCGCCGCCGTCGAACTCGCGCGTGTCACACGCCCGGCAGATCGATCGCGTCCCCGCGTTCGTCCGCCCGCAGCGAGCGTTCGCGTCGCCGGCGTTTGGAGATCTGACGCGGGTCGCGATCTGAAAAGCCAGATCCGTCATGTCGCGTTACGATGGGGCCATCACGGTGTTCTCGCCCGACGGACACCTGTTCCAGGTACGCCCCCGTCCCTACCGCGCGTGCAGGAGACACGCGACGCCGTTCGCCCCGTCTTCGTCCGCCCGCGCTGCTCGAGCCGAGCCGAGACGGCCGAGACGCGGTTGGCGATTTTTAAACCTAAAACCGTCCGTCGCGCCCGGCGCCGCGCGATCTCGCCGACGCGCCCGTTCCGCCGCGTCCGTCCGTCTCGCCTGTCACGACCGCGTCTGACCGAACGCCGCGCCGTCTCACGACCCACGCTCAGGTGGAGTACGCCATGGAGGCTGTGCGCAAAGGCACACTCGCGGTTGGCGTGCGCGGCGCGGACTGCGTGGTGCTCGGCGTCGAGAAGAAGTCCATCGCCAAATTGCAGGACCCGCGCACGATGCGCAAGATCCAGATGATCGACGACCACGTCTGCGTCGCGTTCGCGGGCTTGACCGCGGACGCGCGCATTCTGATCAACAAGGCGCGTCTGGAGGCGCAGTCCCACCGCTTAACGCTGGAGGACTCCGCCTCCGTGGAGTACATGACGCGGTACGTGGGCGGCGTCCAGCAGAAGTACACGCAGAGCGGCGGCGTTCGCCCGTTCGGCCTCTCGACGCTCATCTGCGGCTTCTCCCCCGAAGGCGCGCCGCAACTGTTCCACACGGACCCCTCCGGGACGTACTCGGAGTGGAAGGCGAACGCCACCGGGCGTAACTCCAAGGCGGTGCGCGAGTGGCTGGAAAAGCACTACGCGGAGACGGAGGGCGAGGCGACGGCGAAGCTGTGCCTGCGCGCGCTGCTTGAGCTGGTGGAGCCCTCCTCTAAGAACATCGAGATCGCCGTCGTGACCAAGGAAGGGACCGCGACGATGTCCGACGAGGACGTGGACGCGCTGATCAAGAAGGTAGAGGAGGAGAAGGAGGCGGCGGACAAGGAGAAGAAGGAGAAGGCCAGGAGGCAGGCGGAGGAAGCGCTCGCGGCGGCGGGGGAAAACTGACGCGTCGGCGCCGCGAACGGAGTGTTTTCGTCGAAATCTATTGTTGGCACACTTCTCCGCCTCGAAAACGTGCTTCGTCCGTCCCTAGTCTCCGTCGCCTCACTCTGCCAGGCACCGCCGCGTGCGCGCGCCGGCGAACGTGGCGGGCACGCTGCGACGAGCCGCGATGCGCTGGGCCGCCGCCGCCGCGCGCTTGCCGCCGCCTGGGGGGGGAGGCCCTCGCGGGCCCGGAAGGTGGGCATCTGAAATCGCGTGGTCCGCGCGACGTGCGTCTCGCGCGCGAGGGTTCGGCTCAGGAGGTGTCTCCGGCGTGCCCGCCCGCGGCGGCGGCGGGCGTCTCCCGTTCCTGGCGGGCGTCTGCGCGGGCGCCGCCGCGGGAGGCGTCGGCGCGTACGCCCTGCTGTCTCGCCGCGGCGCCGGGGACGCCGAGACCGAGGTTGGTGGCACGAAGTCAGTCGCCCACCCCGCGATGAGCGCCGGGTGGCCCGCCGGCTTCGAGGATCTGCTCCGCGTGCGGAGCGGGTACGTCGCGTCGTACGACGCGCGGACGCGTAACCCGCGCTGGGTGCTCGAGCGCATCACCGCGCAGAGCTGCGATGGCGTCGGGACGCGCAAGAAATCGCGATTCGTGGAGGACGACGAGGTGGACGGCGCGCACGCGGCGAAGCTGAGCGACTTTCGCGGCAGCGGCTACGATCGCGGTCACCTCGCCGCCGCCGCCGGGCACAAGAACACGCAGCGCGCCATGGACGACACCTTCTCGCTGATTAACGTGTGTCCCCAAGTCGGCGACGGGTTCAACCGCGATTACTGGGCGCGCCTCGAGCAGTTCACGCGGGACCTCGCGACGAAACTGAAACCCGGCGGCGACGTCCTGGTCGCCACCGGCCCGCTGTTCCTCCCGACGGCGGTCGGCGCTGGCGAGCGGCGCGCGCGCGAGTTTCGCGACGCCGTCGCGCCGCGCCTCGCTCGCGGCGACCGGGAACGGAAAAGCGCCGCGACGGCGCTCGTGGACGTCTCGTCCTCCGCGGCGGCGCGACCTCCCACCGCCTGGGAGATGCGGTACCCGCTCCTGGGCGACGCCCCCGAGCTCGTGCACGTCCCGACGCACTTCTTCAAGGTGGTCCTGGTCCGAGGCGGCGACGAGTCCTCGACGGCGCCGAACGCCTCGCGGCGACCCGTCGCCGCGGCGTTCGTGCTGCCCAACGCGCCGATTCCGCCGGAGACGCCGCTGGAGACGTTCGCGGTGCCGATCGCCAAGCTGGAAGCCGCCGCGGGTCTGACGTTCTTCAGGCAGGGCGCGCTCGGCGGCGAGGCGAGAGAGGCGTTCGAAGACGCCGAGCGCGCGTATTTTCGGGAGAGAGAGCCGAGAGGGGACGCGTCGGACGACGCGCCGCGCGCGTCTCCGCGCGCGAAGATGGAATCGATGGCGAAAGCGGCGCACGTCTGCCAAGCCGCCGCGTGCGTTTTGCCCGCGGGCTTCGTGAGAAAAAGAACAGCCACCGCGCGTGACGACGCGGGAGAGGAACGCGCGCGAGTGACTGCGTGATGTGATTCTAATACGTCGGCTTTCGTTTCATCCGCCGCGGCTCGAAAAACGTCGGCGCGCGTCGCCCTCTGAATCGCGCGTCACCTCACAGCAGGAGGTCGCCCTCGGGGTGGGTGTCCAAGAAGAGGAGCTCGCTGTAGGACGCGAGCGTCCAGAGCGAGGGGGGGCACAAGCTCTCCGCCTCGTCACACACCTCGCGCACCTTGATCATGGTGTCAAGACGCAGGACGCGCGCGAGCGCCGCCGCCTCGGCTTCGTTCGAGGCGCCGTGGATCTCGCCAACCGCCTTCTTGAGCGTCTTGACCGAGTCCTCGAGCTTCTTCACGAAGCCGAGCTCAGCTTTCTTGCACGAGGGAATGACGTGCTGGTTAATCATGTCCACCATGGTCATCGCCTCCATCTCCACCGAGCCGACGTAGTGCTCGAGCAGCACCGTCTTGCGCGCCTCGCACTCGCGAGGGGTCAGGACGCCCATCTTCTCGAAGAGCTCGGTGTTCTTTGCGTCGGTGAGCTTCTTGATGGCGTCCACGCCGCTGTCGATGCGCCAGACGCCCTTCTCCACCGCCTGGTCGGGCCACTCGGGGTCGTACCCGTTGCCGTTGAAGATCACCTTGCTGTGCTTCTTGAGCAGGTCCTGCGCCACCGCGGTGGCGGTCTCGCCCGCCTCGATGCGGTCGGCGACAATCTGGAAAGCCTCCGCCGCCATCGTGTTCAGGCAGGTGTTGATCATGGACACGTTCTGCGCCGAGCCGGCGGCGCGGAATTCGAAGCGCGCGCCGCCGTAGGGGAAGGGCGACGTGCGGTTGCGGTCCTCGGCGGGCACCTCGATGGGGGAGATGGCGTCCGCGCCGAAGCCGAGCTTCTTCTTCTGGGGCACGTACGCCTCAACCTTGCCCGTCTCCATGAAGTCCAACAGGTACTTGGTCATGTCCTCGCCGAGGTAAGTGGACATCACCGCGGGGGGTGCCTCCATGGCGCCGAGGCGGAAGTCGTTGCCGGGGGACGCGATGGACAGGCGCATCAAGTCGCCGTGCTTGTCGATGGCGGAGACGAGCGCCGCCATCACCACGGGGAAAATCTCGGGGTTCTTGGACGCCGCGTTGAGCTGCTTGGGGTTGAGCAGGTTGACGCCATCCGTCGTGCCGAGCGACCAGTTGTTGTGCTTGCCCGAGCCGTTGATGCCAGCGAAGGGCTTCTCCTGCAGGAGCGCGGCGAGGCCGTTCTCGGAAGCCACCTCCTCGATGATCTGCATCACCATCAGGTTCTGGTCCGTCTGCGAGATGCAGTTGCCGAACAGAGGCGCGAACTCGTACTGGTTGGGCGCAACCTCCCTGTGGCGCGTCTTGAGCGGGACGCCCATCTTGAAGCACTCCATCTGGATCTGGCGCATGCAGTCGAACGCGGTGGTCGCGCGCGAGATGGGGCCCATGTAGTGGTCCGACATCTCCTGGCCGCGCGCGGCTTCCTTGCCCATCACGGTGCGGCCGGTGAACTGCAGGTCGGGACGGCGGTAAAACGCGTGGCGGGGCACGAGGAAAATCTCCTGCTCGAGGCCGATGTTGTTGATTAGGCCGTCAGCCTTGAAGCCCATCAGGTCCAGCAGGCGCGTGCCCTGCTTGGACATGGACTGCACGGCGCGGTGCAGCGGGGTCTTCTCGTCCAGCGCGTCGCCGTTGTAAGAGACGAAGCACGCGGGGATGAACACGGTGTCCTCGCGGATGAAGATCGGGGACATCGGGTCGAGGCTCAGGTAGCCGCCGGCGGTGTGCGTCGCGCGCATGCCGCCGTTGGGGTAGGACGAGCCGTCCGTCTCGCCCTGCAGCAGCATCTCGCCGGAGAAGTTGTAGAAGGGCTTGCCGTCCTTGTCAAACTCGAACAGCGTCTGGTGCACCTGCGCGGAGAGGCCGTGGCGCACGCCGGAAGACGCCATCGGCTGGAACCAGTGGCAGTACACCCCCGCGCCGTTGTCCACGGCCCAGTCCAGCACAGCCTTCGCGACGATGTCCGCCTTGCCCGGCTGCGTGGGCCAGGTGGTGTCGTCCAGCAGCTTGTCGGACTCACCGTACTTGGACAGGTACTTCTTCGCCACCGCGCCGCGGAAGCAGTGGTCGCCGAAGCCGTCCAGCGACGTCGGCGCCGCCGAGGGGCCCATCTGCAACATCGCGCGCGGCGCGACGGAAACGGCGCGGCGCGCCGGAAACGGCGCGGCGCGCGACACACCCTTCAGAGAGACGGCGCCCTTGGAGAAGACGGAGGCCTTTCGCGCGAAAGCACAGGGAGAGGAGGGTCGCGACGGGTCAGGCGCCGCGAGAATCAGAAAACGAGAAAAACAGATATTTTTTGACACGCGCGCCCTGCGCTCGCGCGTCGCGTGGAGAAAAGCCTGCACGGGTCCAGTCACGAAAAGCGTCCGGAAAGCGCTAAAACGCTGCACGATCGAGGGTTTTGCGAACCCGTCGAACGCGGTCGAGTCGCGAGTCGCGGTTCGAACGCACCTTTGTGGAGACCGCGGCGGGGGATGCGCGGCGGACCGCGCGGCGCATCGAGGGCGCCGCGGCGGTGACGTTCATGGAAGCACTGATGGCCTGCGAGCGTGCGGAAGGGTAGCGAGGTCAGAAACAGTTGGAGTTCACGTCGATTTCGGGATTGAGGAATTCTGCGCGCGACACCGAGGAGCTACGCGTGCGCGTCGCGCACGGCGCGAGGACTACACGGCACGCGCGAACATTGCGACGAAGTATCGTGCCGAATCCTTCGGGGCTGGGGAAGATCGGGGCGTACCTGCATGGTGGTTTGCGCGTGTGTGAGCGCGTCGGTGAGTGATCGCGCGGCAAAAAAAGCCTCGGAAAAAAGTCTCGAAACGACAGTGCAATCCAGTCAGATATTTTCGCGCCTGATCGATCGATGAGTTGATCGAGCGCTCATCCCGAGTCGCAAACCCGAAAGGACGCGGAAAAGATTCCGTGTGTCCCTTCGCGCGGTGTCGTTTCTGATTATCGCGACTGTTTGCCAAGGGGCTTAACGTGTGAATTTCCACAAATTTCCACGCGCCGCGCGCCTACGTACGTACCCTTCGCACAACTACACTCGTCAGACTTGTTGCGTTGTTGCTTGTTGGAGAAACCGACAGCGCGCCGCGGCGGGCGGCGTGCCGGCGTCGAGCGACCACGCGCGCGCCACCGGTATCGGCGCGGACCTCGTCGACCGGGTCCGGCCACCGCGCGCCGCCGCCATGGGCATCAGCTCGTTGCTCCCTTCGCTGCGGTCGATCGTGCGCACGAAACACGTGGGCGAGGCGTACGGGGGCAAGCGCGTCGCGGTCGATTCGTACTGCTGGCTCCATCGTGGCGCGTACTCGTGCTCGGTGGAGCTGGTGGAGGGCATTCCCACGGACAAGTTCGTGACCAGCTTCATGAAGCGCGCGCACATGCTGCGCCGGTGCGACGTCGAAGCGGTGTACGTGTTCGACGGCGGCCGCATGCCGGGCAAGGCGGACGAGGAGGCGGACCGCAGGCGCGCACGCGTCGAGGCGAAGCACAAGGCGCGCGCGCACAAGCGCGCCGGGAACGACGTCGCGGCGAACGAGATGTACCAGCGCGCGGTGGACGTCTCGCCGGAGATGGCGCTCGCAGTTATCGAGGCGCTTAAGAAGGATGGGTTCAGAACCGTCGTCGCGCCGTACGAGGCGGACGCGCAGATGGCGTACCTCGTGCGCCACGGGTTCGTGGACGGCGTCGTGACGGAGGATTCCGATCTGGTGCCGCACCGGTGCGCGAGCGTGTTCTTCAAGATGGACAACGACGGGATGGGGCAGGAGATTCGCTACGCGGACGTGGTGGCGAACCGGGACCTTTCTTTCGCCGGGTTCACACCCGACCAGTTCCTGGAGATGTGCGTCATGTCCGGGTGCGATTACCTGCCGTCGCTGCCGGGGGTTGGGATCAAAAAGGCGCACGCGCTGATGCGCCGATTCAAACGCCACGACGCCGCCCTGCGGTCGCTGCGGTTCGAGGGCACGCCCGTCCCGAGAAAGTACGAGCAAGGCTTCAAGGACGCGCTCGACGTCTTCAAGCACCAGTGGGTGTTCTGCCCCGTGCGCAGGGACATGGCGCACCTCTCCAGCGCGCCGCCGGAGGCGCGGGAAAACGCGCGCGCGGGCGACGACCCGCCGGAGAGCGGCGACGGCGAGATCGCGCCGCCCCTCTTGCGCGAGGACGCGTTGCGCCTCATCGGGCCGAGGCACTGCGCGGAGACCGCGTGCGGCATCGCGGACGGTGCGCTCCACCCCATGACCCTCGAGGCGTACGCCGCGCTGCCCACCTCGGGCGCGCCCGAGAACCGCGACGCGAGCGTCGCGAGCTTCTTTCCCAGCGCGTCGCGCCGGCGCCCGCTCAGCGCCGACGCCGCCGGCGCCGGCGCCGGCGCCGCGGGGGCTCCCTCGCGCGCCGAAACGCTCGCGGCGCTGTCCACGCCGCGGCCTAGGGCGCCGGTTTCCGACGCCACCGACGCCTCCGACGCCACCGAGAGACGCGAAAACCCCTCGGTCCGCACGGAGCCTCCGCGCGCGCCCGAGCGGTGGGTCACGCCCCCCGCCCTCACCGCCGCGAACCCCGGGAAACGCGCGTTTTACGCGTTGTTGCGCGCGAGCCCGTCGCGATCCGTCGCGGCCGAGAGCCCGCTCGAGAGCCGCTTCGGCCCGGCCCCCGTCGATTCGGACGCGAAGCGATCGCGCGGAACCGTCGGCCTCGAGGGCGACGGGAGGGACCGGGACCCGGACGACGCCGCCGCCGCGGACGAGGCGGCGGCGACGCGCGGCGCGGCGCGGACGGCGGAGTCGCGGGCGGTTCCGGAAGCCGCTGCCGCCGCGCACCCGTTTTATCTGACGTCGCGCTCGACGCCCGCGTCCGCCCGGAGCCGGTTCTTCGCCGCGTCCGTCGCGGCGGCGGCGGGCGGCGCCGCGACGTCGTCCGCTCGCGGCATCGCGGAACTGCCTTCGGGATCGCCCGCGACGACGGCGTCCGCGGAAAATTCCGCGCGCGAGGCGGAGACGACGCGCGCGAAGGAAAACGAGACGGCGACGAAAGCTCCGGCGGCGCGGACGAAGACGCCTCTGTTCGAGCGCTTCGCGTTCGGCGCGAAGTGATGACGCGCATCGAGCGTTCTCGCGGGGGTTCCCCTCCCCGCGCGCGCGCGCCTCCGGAAACGAGAGGCGCCGCGCGGCGGACAGAGTCGACGCGCGTTTGCTTTTTTAAGTCCCACATCGAGGCTAATTTTAGACGGCGTGCACATTTATTCACTGGCCGTCGGAGACCGGGTTCCCGAGTGTGCTCTCGGTCCTCTCCGGCAGTTCACCGTCGGAGCGGCGGTCACACCGCGGCGCGCCATACTGCCTACCCGAGCACGCGCCATGTCGGACGCATCCGACGACGAGGCTCCCGAGGAGGTCTCTCTCGGAGCGGTGCGTCCCTCGCCCGCGCGTCTCTCCGTTCGCGACGCCGCACCACCGCCATCGCCCCGGCGGCGGCGGCGGCGTGCGTGGTGCGCTGATTTTCGTCGACTCGCGACGCCGCGCACGCGCTGACCCACCCCACCTCTCCCCGCGCTTCCCTTCGACGCGCGCAGGGCAAAGAGGCTGTGCTCGCGACGCGCAAGCGCGAGGTGACCGCGCGCAAAACCGCGGGCGAGAGCGCGAAGCGGCGACGCGCGGAGCGCGTCGCGTCTCGTGCCGAGGAGAGAGCCACGAACGAGGCTTCGAAGGAGGTTTCGGATGACGAAGTCGAAGACCTCGACGAGGACGTCGTGCGTGCCGTGGCGGACCGGCACTCGGCGCGACCCGCGGAGCGCGACACCACCGCCACGCGCAAGGAGAAGCTCAGCAAGAAGGCGGCGAAGCGCGCGGCGATCCGCGCGGCGCGCGAAGCCGAGGAAGGCTACGTCGGGGGCGGCGTCTGGGAAAAGGACGGGTACGAGGTGGTCGCGGCGGGTGCCGGGGACGACGGGCGCGCCGGCGGCGCGGAGGCAGCGAGAGCGTTTTTGGCGCGCCGGGACGCGGCGGGGAGGCACAAGAGGTCGAGCAGCATGCTGCTCGACCCGAAGACGGGAAAGCCGCTGCGCGCGGGGGGGGTCACCGGGTTGGGCGTCGGGAAGAAGAGACGGCGATAGAGCGCGGGAAGCGCGTATCGTGTTTTAGCTACGAGCGTGGAACTCCTTCGTGCGCGCGTCCTCCGCGCTTCCGCGCTCGCGCTACTGCGTCCCTCTCCCCCCGACGGCGTCCAGGAAGCCCTGCACGGCGGCGCGCTGCACACCTTCTCTGCGCGTCATTTTCCCGACGCGCCACGCGATGACGGATCCGTCGTGCGACGTCGAGCACAGCGTCTTCCCTCGCGCGCACGTCGCGATTCCGCCGACCCAGTCGGCGTGGCCGGCGAGCGCGCACACCGGCGCGCCGTCGGCGGCGCGCCAGGCGCGCGCGACGCCGTCCTCCCCCCCCGTGAACAACGTGCCCTGGTCCGCGCCGCCGCTGCCGGGCGTCACGGCGACGCACCGCACCACCGCGCCTCGGTGCGCTCGCGCGACTCTGAAAAGCACGAACAAGCCGCCCAACGCGGAGGCGTCCTCCGCGCGACCCGCGTCCGTCCAAGCGACGCGCCAGCCGACGACGTCGCCCTCGGCGCCGACGGAGTAGGCGCGCCGGTCGTCTCGCGCGACGGCCAGCGCGAGCGCGGCGCCCGCGTGGCCCTCCACCGCGTGCTCGCACGCGAACCGCGCCAAGTTCCACGCGCGCACCGTGCCGTCGCCCGATCCCGTCAGCACGCGCGTCGAGGCGGCGCCGTCACCATGGAAGCGCGCCAGCGCGCCGACGGGCGTCTCGTGGCCGGCGAGCGCGACTCTCAGCGCGCCCGCGTCGGCGTCCCACACCTTCAGGTCGCGGTCCGTCCCGCCCGTGAAGCACCGCGCGCCGTCGCGCGTCACCGCCAGGCTTAAGACCCTAGGGGTCGCCGAGAACGTCCGCGAATACGCCCTGCGCCCCCGGGACATCGACTGAAGCCGGGACCAAGCGTCGGAGGGGTCCAAGTCGCGCGCGCGCGCGTCCTCGGCGGCGTGCGACATGGCGTGCAGCAGACGCGCGCCGGCGACGCGCCCCTCGGGACTCTTCGTCAGCTCCCAGACGCGCACGTGGTTGTCCGCGCCCGCGCTGAAGACGCGCGCGCCGGTTCGCTCGTCGACGCACACCGCGCACACCCCCGCGGTGTGGCCGGACAGAACCAGCAGGCAGTGCTCGGCGCCGTCCTCGTACGTCTGGTCGTCGTCGGCGGGCATGCGCCAGACGCGCACGTCCCCATCCTCGCCGCCGGTGACGAGCGCGGTGCCGTCCGGCGTGACGCTCGCGCACAGCACCGAGCCGACGTGCCCCCGGAACCGACGAATGGGTCCGTCGGGCGCATCCTGCACCTCCAAGTCCTGCGCGCGTCGTCTGCGCGCCGCCTCCTTCAAGCCCGCGATGCGCACCTTGCGCCAACCGTGAAGCGCCACCTCGTTCTTCGTTTCGCGCTCCTTCCGCCTCTGGCGACGCTTCTTCTTGGGCTTCGGGCGAGGCGCGGTCTCCGCGGCCGCGGCGGCAGCCTCCTTCGCCTCGCGCTCGCGAAGCTCCTTGATCTTCGCCAGAAGCATCGCGTGAGGTCGGGGGGGCGCTCTGCCTCCCCGAGTGGCTCGCCCGAGCGCCCTCGCGAATGACGCTCGTAAAAGTCGGCACTTCCGACGAGTTCAAACAAAAACGAACAACGACGGGTCGAGTTCTGGTGACGAGGAAGACACTCAGGCGCGCGCGCGGCGCTCGGGCGGGCGCGATGGAGGAAGAGGTGATGGTGGCTCACACCGCGTTCGCCGGCGAACTTCGGAAGAATCTCGCCGTCAGACCCGAGCTCAAGACGAGCTTGAGTTTGCCTCGAGATGAGAACGTCACCGAACGCCTCTTGTCGGCGTGTGCGGACCTCGCACACGCCAACACGCTCGTCGCGCACGCCGCGTCCGACGTCTTGGATGCCTTCTTCGAGTTGTCGCAAGCGCGATGCGCGTCCCTGATCACCATCGCGGAGGACGAGCACGTGGAAACTGTCGTCGACGCGCTCGTGGACGTCGCGCGCGGCGTGGAGGTTTCGATCGTCTCGTCAGGAAGAGTGACGAACAAACGAGCGCGCGTCGCGCGCACGCTCGAAGACCGTCGCGTTCGCGGCGCGGCGCGCGCCGCGAACGCGCTCCGCCTGGCTCTCAAGCGCGAGTCACGCGAGCACGGACGGAACACATCCCGTGGTCCTCGTCTGGGACGTTCCACGAACGCCGCCGCGCGCGACGCGCGCAAAGGGAAAAAAACGCGGCGTTCGTCGCGGACGTCCGCCGTCTTCGACGGCGTCGCCGGGCGGCTGCGCGACGTCGCGCTCGCCGCGGCGTCCTCCGCGCCGGTCGGCGCGACGGACGCGGACGCGGACGGCGCTTTCCTGTGGAAGACATCGACGTTGCGGCTGGTGGTGCAGACGAGTCGCGCCCTGGACGCGCGCGACGAGGCAAACGCGAGGAACGACGCGGAAACCGACGCCGAGCCGAGGCGGCGTTCGACGGCGCGTTCGGCGCGTTCGGCGCGTTCGGAGCGTTTGGCGCGCGCGGCGACGGAGTCGAGCGCCGCGCTCGACCTCATGACCCAGGCTTTTCTTCTCGACGGCGGACGACGACCGCCGCCCGCGTACTACGCGCACGCCGCGTTCGCCGCGTGCGAACGTCTGTACGCGCGGAAAGGGAAATGCGCGCCGAAAGCCTTTGTCCGCGCGGCGATCCAATCGGGCGCGCTCGCCTGGCCGTCCGCGCGCGCGCCGTCGGAAACGCTCTCCGACGACGGGCCCTTCCCGGTGACGTTCGCAGACGTCGCGTCGCCGGACGGCACTTATGTGTCCACGGTGTCCACGCAGTCCACGCCAGACCTCCCGCGCCACAATACCTCGGCCGTGTACAGGCGCGCGTGGCTCATGGCGTTCCACAGCGCATGGCGCGGGCCGGAGTTCGAGGCGGCGGCGAAGGAAGGATCCGACGGCTTTTTCGCGAACGTCGCGTGGCCGTCGCCGAGCGGCGTCGACGGCGCGGAAACGCCCGCGCGCCGACTCGCGCGGGTGTTTCTGGACGACGACGACGCGCTGTGGGATTTCATGGACTGCGTGCTGAAAGCCGCGGAATGGGAGCTGGAGGAGGAGGAGGAGGAGGAGGATGAAGATGCCGCGCCTGGCGTCGCGAGACGTCTCGGTTGGAACTCCGAGAGGGGAGACGGACCGACCCCGTCGGAGGTTTTTTTGGCGCTTCTGGAGCTGCTCGGCTGGGACGTCGACGCGCTCGAGGCGACGCTCAGTGAGGACGCCGCGGCGACGGTGCTGGGGTACCTCGGACGAGCCAGGCAGTTCGCGCACGAGTGGGCCGCGCGCGACGCCGAGAAGCTGTTGCGCTTCTGCGAGGCGTTCGCGTCAAAGCTCGACGCGCGCGTCCGGCGGACCCGGCTCGAAAAAAAATCCGCGGGCCGTTTCCAAAAAGAAGTCGCGCGCGCCGCGGATCGCGCGGCGCGCAACCCGGAGGGGTTCCGCGCGGCGGACCTCCGCGTTTCGCGGTTCGCGGCGTTCGCGCTGGACCCGCTTCGCGCCGCGATCGCCGCCGCGCGCGAGCGCCTCGAGGGGTAGCGGAACGGCTCTCGGCGCGAAAGAGCTTCGTCGTCCGCGAAACGCACAGCTCTCAGACGTACACTCTCAGACGTACACAGCGAAACGTACAGCTCTCAGACGCGGAGACGCGCGACGAACGTTTTTGCGCGTCGGGGCGTCGGACAAACAAAGTCGTCCTACGCGCCCTTTTTCCTTCTCGGCTCGAAAGCGGGCACGGGCGTCGGCTTCGGGCCCGGCTCCCGCCAGGTGTCCACGATGTCGGCGTCCGGGGTATCTGTCTCCCACGCCCCGAACTCGGGATCGGCGACGTCGTCCACGAACTTGGACCAACGCTTGGCGAGCTTCGCGCGCACGCGAGCGTCGCGAGCGTCGCCCGCCGCGTCGCGGGTCTTTTTTTGCCCGTGTCCGTCGGCGCCTCGCGCGCCGTCCCCGTCCCCGTTCCCGTCCCCGTTCGTCCCGTAGTGTGGAGGGTCCGGTGGTGGTGGGAGATGCCGGAACGCCGCGGGAACCTCCTCTCCCCATCGCTGCTTCGCGCCGCGCATGCGCCACAGCGCCGCGACGCTCTCCAGCTTCCGGACGCGCGCGCGGCGCGATTTGCCGCTCGGGCTCTCTCGTTCCGTCGCGTCGTCGTCGTCGCCTCCAGCACCGGTACCCAGCGCTCCCTTCGCGCGCAGCGTCGCGCGCACCGCAGCAGCCTCGCGCGCGTCCGCCGCCCACCGGGCCTTGCGTGCCGCCGCGGACTCCTCAGGCCACACGCCGTCCTCTTCGTCGCCGGGCCGCATGTCCACATCCTCCTCCGTCTCGAGTCGCGCCTTCTCCGACGTGGACGGCCGCTCGCTCGTCCCGCGCGTGCCCCGCACCTCGACCTCGAGCGCGGGCGCGGTCAGCCTCGCGAGCGCGTCGCAGCGGTCATCGAGCCGCGTCAGTTTGGGCTTCCCGAGAGCGGCAGCCACGAAACCTTTGCCCCTGGCGGGTTCGGGGGGGTGGTGCGTCGCGCGCGTCGCGGCGAGCGGAATCGCGGACGCGTCCCCGCTCGGCTGTTGCCGAAACGCCGTGTCCCCAACGGGCCCGCCGAGGAATGGGGCGCCGCGGGGACCTCGCTCGACGCCCACGCCACCCGCCACCGATCGGGAGGTGGCGCGCCACGACCCGGGCATGGCAAAGGCCCGGCGCGCCCTACTGCGTGTGACCCGCGAGAGGGGAAGCGTCGCGTTCACTTTTCGTGACGCTCGCTTCTTGCAGCGAATTTTGACGATCGGGATTCGGCATGTTCGGGAACGCCACCTGGTCTTGCAGCATATCTATGGGCAAACAGTTCGGCAGGATGGCTAAAACGGACGACGACTGCGCGGCAAAAACACCTCCCCTCCGATCGGGTTCAGCACAGTGACCCGCGGCGCGCCCGCACGTCCCCGTCCGTGTCATCCCACGCTCGCGACCCGCGACTTCTCGCGCACACGCCTCGAGTCCGCCTCGTGCCCGTGGCTGAGAAACCCCACAGTCCAAGTAGGAAGCAACCGACTCGTAGTCGTTGCCCCCGTTCACCATGTCTGGCGACTGCACGTCCAAGTTCGCCACCTCGTCCGCCGCCGGGTTCGGGTTCGGGTCCTTGATCGGCGCCTTGAACGCCACCTGGCAGGTACGAATCGCTCGAACGCGATCTCTCGGGCGCTGAGGACGACGAGGAGGCGTTGAGGGAACCCTTCAAGACGCGCCCACGCCTGCTCGAAAATCTCTCCTCACGTCGTCTCCTGACTAACCCTCGTTCTGCTCTCGTTTCGCGAAAAATCTCCCCGCGACAGGATGCGCCCGCGGTGATGCGCAACCAGTCTTGGCCCGCGGTCTCCAAGACCGGCGGGATGATGTTCAGCGCGGGTGCGATGTTCGCCGCCGTCGGGGGCTTGTACAGCGGCGTGGCGTGCGTGTCCGAGGGGATCAGGGGGAAGGCCGACTTCTGGAACGGCGTGTACGGCGGCCTCGCCGCCGGGCAGGTGGTCGGAATCAAGGGCCGATCGCTCGGCCTCGGCGTCGGCGCCGGCGTCGCATTCGCCGCCGCCTCGGCGGCCGCGGACGCCGCGGGATACAAGGTGCGCGGCGAGGGTGGGTTCGATGACGGCGCCACGCCGCCGCGTATCTACTTCCCCTACAAGAACTGAACGCGACGGAGCCTTGAAAACGCGACTGTACAACTGAAAAACTTGCTTGATTCGCTCTCGCTCGCGTCAACCATCGCGCTTCGTTGTTGCGAAGAGTCGAGTTTCGGAACCCCTTTCCGGTGTGTCCCGCGCTGGTCTCGCCAGTCGCTCCCGCGCGTACCCGCGCCATGGGCGGCGAAGACGCGTGGGCGCTGTTCGGCTCCGACGACGAGGGAACCGGCTCCGCGGCCGGCGGCGCGAGCAAGCGGCCTCGGCCGGATGGGCCGCCGGATGTTTCGGCAGCGGCGGTCGGCGGCGTCGGCGTCGCGAGCGACGGGACGGGCGCCGGATCCGATGCCCGGTTCGGCGCGCCTGAGGCGTCGCACACGACTCTGCACGACCACGTGAGCTTCGCCGCAGCGCGCGCTCTGTGGTCCGGGGTCGAACGTCGACCACCCGCGCTCGACGCGTTCGTCGCCGCGCTCACCGCCGACGCGAAATCGCGCGCGCCGGAAGTCGCAACCGCGCTTCGCGCGCACAGACCCGAGGGCGACGCCGCCGCGGACGCGCTCCTGGCGACCGCGGACGCGTTGGTGCGTCGCGACTGGGCCTTCGTCGCGTCTCACGCCGAGGCTACGACCGACGCGCACGCGCGCCAGCTGGACCACGGGAACTGGCCGCACGAGTGCTGGCAGCGGTCGCACGTGCTCGCGCTCGGGTCGCGCATCGCCGGGTCGCTTTTTTTGTGCGCCGCGTCGGGGCGCCAAGACGGCGACGGCGGCGAATCCTCCGCCTCCGCGTTTAATGGGATCCACGCGAACGACGGACTGGGAAGCGTCGCGCTCGAGGCGCTCGCCATGGTGACGCTCGAGCCCGACCCCGCGAACGTGCCGGCGTGGCTCGGGGACGGCATCCTCCTCGCGGAGAAGGAGAGCGTCGCGCGGTCGCGGCGCGCGCGGCGACAAAGTCGGCGGAACCACCCACCGGGATGCGCGGTCGGGACGGAGATCCCCGCCTCTCTGCCATCCTCTCTCCGCGCGTGGACGCGGCGTCTGGACCCGGCGCGCGCGGTCGCGCGCGTCTCCGCGGACGACACCTCCCCGGCGGCGTTCCACGAGGCGTTCGCGCGACGGAACCTGCCCGTGGTCATCGAGGACTGCGTCGCGCCGCGACGCGGATGGGCGCCGCTCGAGCGTTGGCGCGACTTGGCGCGCCTCGTCGAAGCCGCCGGCGAGAGGCTGGTGCCCGTGGCGTTCGGCGGCCACGGCGACGGCGCCGGCGCCGGCGCCGGCGACGGCGTCACCGAGATGGCGCTCGGTGACGTGATACGCGACTTCATCGCGCCGCAACTGCCGCGACTGCGCGACGAAGAAGACGACGCGGACGCTGCTCTCGGGAGCGTCTCGGGCGCGGCGTACGCGTCGCAAGTGAGTCTGTTCCACCAGGCGCCGGCGCTGGCCAAGGCGGTGGGCGTTCCCGCGTACACGCTCGGCAGGCTCAAGGCGGATCGCGGCGCGGTGAACGCGTGGATCGGTACCGCGGGGACGAAGACCGCGCTACACCGCGACCCGTACTCGAACCTGCTGTGCCAGTGCGCGGGGTTCAAGTACGTGCGGCTGTACGACGCGCGCGAGACGCGGCTGTTGTACGCGGAGACGCCGCTGGGCGAGGGAAACGAAAACACCTTCGCGCGAAGCGCGGTGACGACGGAGGATCCGGACCTTTCCAGGCACCCTCTGTTCGCGCAGGCGGCGTTCGTGGAGGCCGTGCTCAAACCGGGGGACGCGCTGTTCATGCCGAAGGGCATGTGGCACTACGTGCGCGCGCTCACGCCGAGCGTCAGCGTCAACTTCTGGTGGAACTGATATTATTTTAACGACGTGAAGGTGGCGCTGGAACCCATGGGTGGTGCGCGTTCACGCTCATCACGTCACCGAACATCATCACGGTCGTTCTGCAGAGACGTCGCGTTCGCCGCGCCGTTCCGCACTCTCGCCTTCGCGCGGTACATGTTCCGAGGCGGCGTGGTGTCCCGCGTCCCCTTCCGGACCTTTCGAGCGGCGTCCAGCTCCACGTGCGCGTCGCACCGACGCGCCCCCGCTTCCCGGTCGAGCACCGCCGCGGCCGCGATGGCGGAGCCCGCCGTCCCCGCACGACCGGCCGTGATCTTCTTCGACTGCGACGATTGCCTGTACAAGAACGACTGGCGTGTCGCGAAACTGCTCACGGCGAAGATCGAGTCCTTCTGCTCCGAGCGCCTGGCTATGCGCGAGGGGCACGCGTACGAGCTGTACAAGAAGTACGGCACGTGTCTGCGCGGGATGCAGCTTGAGAACATCATCGACGAAAAAGTGCTCGAGGAATACTTGGAGTACTCGCACGACATTCCCTTGCACGAGCACATCGCGCCTGATCCCGCGTTGCGCGCGATGCTCCAGTCGCTGGACCCGGCCGTGCCGAAGTGGGTGTTCACGGCATCCACCCGGCCGCACGCCACGCGGTGCCTCGAGCTGCTCGGCGTGCTGGACATGTTCGAGGGCATCATCGACGTGCGCGCGGTGGAATGGGTCACCAAGCACGACGAGGAGGCGTACCGACGCGCGATGACCATCGCTGGCCTTCCCGCCTCGCAGCGTCCCGAGACATGTCTGTTTCTGGACGACAGCACGTCGAACATGAAGGCCGCGAAAGCGGTGGGGTGGCAGACCGTGCTCGTCGGGAGACACGCGCGCGATTCCGGCGAGTTCATCGACTGCGAGCACGCCGACCACGCCGTGGACACCGTGCACCAGCTCGAGAAGATCATGCCGCACCTCTTCGTCGGCGCGCGGTCGCCCGCGGGAGCGAGCGAGTGACGCTGGTCGAGTTCGTTCGAGCGTACGGTAGTCATGAATGAATGATAGTCTTATCGACACGTACCTCTCGAGAGGTGCTGCCGAGAGGCAGCACTACACGTTCACACCAGGAAACCCACTACGTACGAAGGCGCGTTCTCGTGTCGCACGCGGAAAGGTCGTCGCGTTAAAACGCGCCCCCCCCGCGCCCGCGGAGCCCGTCCTGGTTCCCGTACACGGAGGCGCCGCCGATGCCCTGCGCCTGGCCGCCGTACGAGTACGAGCCCGTGCCCTGCCCCGGCGGCGGCGGCAGTACGCCTCCGGCTCCGGAGGCGCCCGCGCCGGAGGAGTAGGACCCGGTTCCGGACCCGTAGGGAGCGGGACCCGCGGTCGGGTTTCCGTAGGCGGCAGCGGAGCCGATTCCGTTTCCGCCGCCGAACCCGCCGGCGAACGCCCCCGAGCCGAACGAACCCGCGCCGCCGAACCCGCCGCCGCTCGCCCCGCCGTACATGGTCCCCGGCCCGCTCGCGGCGCGGCCTGCGCCGGGCTTGCCGATGTTCCCGCTGTCTTTGCTGAAGAAGTACCGGACCGCCAGCACCTGCACGGCCGCCACCGCGCACAGCGTGACCACCTCCGCCACCGTCCAATAGAGCGTGCGCCGCGCGTTGCTGTCGGCTGTTTTTTTGTGCCGGCCGGCGCGCGCCTTGAGGTAGAAGAGCTCCTGGCGCATCAGAGACACCTCGTCCTGCAGGTTCAGGGCGAGCACGTTGATATCGGACGCGTGCCCGGCGGAGAGCGCCTTTCCCGTCTGCGAGTTTTGCTTGGTATGCATCGACTCTGCCTTGCGCGGCACGGAGGTGTCGGCGGATTTGGTGTTCCTCGGGCTCTTCGCGAGGTGCGCGTCAATCTCGTCGTCGTCGTCGGCGTGCACCGGTTGAAAGTAGTGCACGCGCACGTACGCGGACCTCTCCTGCGACACCTTCTGGTGCGGCAGCGCGAACATCCACGCCTTCTTGCCCTTGGAGCCGGCGTTGGTGAAGCAGATGGAGTACGTCCCGACGCCGGCGCCCGTCACGTCGAACTCGCTCCTGGATCTGCCCTCGCTGTCGCGGTGGATGATCGTCCCGTCGGGCTGCGTCACCTCCACCTGCAACACCGCCAGCGAGCGCTCGCCCCGCTGCATCTCGTAGTACTTGTGCGGGTCCTTGCTCACGACGTACGCGCCCATCACGCGGAAAGGCAGCGCGTGCGAGTCGTCCAGGTCGCGCGCGTTCTCGATCTGCTTCGAGAAGCACTCCGTCTCGTTGAACCCCACCTCGATGGCGAACCCGCGCGCGCCGGGGACGATCGCGGCGATCGCCAGCGCGAGCAGCGCCGTCGCCGCGAGGGGAGAGCGCCGAGAGAGACCCATGCTCCCGATTCTCGAACGACCGCGCCCGCGAAGCGTGCCCAAGAAACCCCGGGCTGGGTCGGATCGGCGCGGCGGACGGGCGCGCGTCGCGTCTGCCGCGCGCGTCTCCCGCGGCCTCTGTTTGGAGGTGTGGAGTGGCCCATGATCTGCGACCGGCCGCAGCGTTCCAGCGTAGACGACCGAGACGAAAATCTCGACGCGCGGAAAGTTTCGAGAAGGTCGGTGTGCCTCTTGCGTGCGAGGGTTCATTCTCAGCGCGCGCGTGGCACGCACGCGACGGATCTCGGCGATCGCTCCGCTGGACTCGCGCGCGCCAGGGCGGCGCGCGTGATCTCGGCGTCCGTCATGGTACGCCCCCGCTCGCGGCTCTCCCAGCACCGCCACAGCCTGGCGAGTTTTCGTTTTCGTCCCCCGTCGGGTCCCCGCGCGGATCCCGCTGACCGCCTCCCCCCTCGCCTCGTCCCTCCTCCGGACCCAGACGTCCCAGTCGCTGGATGCGACGGAAGCGGATCACAACGTCGCGCGGGTGGAGCGCATGACCCTCGGCGAGCGCCGGGCGGTCATCGAGCGCGACGGGAAGGAGGCGTGGAAGTGGCTGGAGTGGTCGGCGATGAAGGTGCGGTTCGCGAAAGAGGTCCTGCGGGACGCGGAAGGGGACCACGCCAGGCGCAAGGTGGAGTTCGACGCCCTCGCCGCGGCGCTGGAGGAGAACAACGAGGCGACCAGGAGGCTGGACGAGAAGATAAAGAAGCTGGAGGGGACGCTCGGCGTCGCCGGGCGGCGGGAGGCTGTGGCCGCGACGGCGGCGAGGAGCGCGCGCGCCGCGGGGACGTCCAACGGCGACGCGCCCGAGAGTCGCGCGCCTCCCGCTCAACGCGCCCCCGCTCCCGTGAAGGCGAAAAAGGACGACACCGACCACCTGCGCGACGGGTACGCGAAGGCGTACATCAAGAAACCGTTCTTCCCGGTGCGAAAACAAAAAGCGTCGGCGGCGGCGGCGGCGCCGACGCGCGAGGCCGCGCGCGCCGAGCCGTCGGCCCCCCCCCTGGCGGACCCGCCCATCTCTTCGTTCTTCGACGCCGTGGTCAGCGGGTCCATCCCGGGGAGCGCGCCGAGCGTTCCGGTGGCGATGCCCCGCGTCGACAGCGGCGCGAGCGGCGCGAGCGGTGACTCCGTCGGCGGCGCGTTTCCGGACGACTTCGGCGACTTCGGCGACTTCGGCGCGACTTCGGAGCCGCCGCGAGCGGAGACGGAATCGTCGCTCGAGAGCGGCGCCGACGGCGGCGCGTCGTCGGCGGCGGCGTCGCCCGCGTCCGTCGAGCTGCGCGCGTCCGCGGTGAGCGAGGAGGAGCGG